>Ga0209181_10002638_pt1 | contig 29018 bp, 22 predicted proteins | sample MAT05_FD_187208 | JGI IMG/M metagenome (GOLD analysis project Ga0209181, IMG submission 187208) | Freshwater microbial communities from Lake Fryxell liftoff mats and glacier meltwater in Antarctica - MAT-05 (SPAdes) (version 2) | ecosystem: Environmental > Aquatic > Freshwater > Ice > Liftoff...
TCGTGGCGATCGACGGCGCCGGCAACCGCGGTACGGGCAAGTCGCTCGTCCGCGTACCCGTCGCAGGCGACGGCATTCCCCCGGTCGTCGCGCTCCGCGCGTTCGTCGCCTGAGCGTCGTCAGTCGCCGAGCACGATGCCGGTGGAGCCGGCGTACGGGGCGTCGGTCCCCGAGGCCGCTACGCCTATCGCGACGCCGGCAGAGGCTGCGACGACGCCCGTCACGATCCAGAAGATTGGGCTCTGCAGCACGCTGAGGCGCTCGGGCGCGAGGTCGAGGTGAAGCGTCGTGCGCGCGCCGGCGCGGAGCGTGACGCTGCGCTCCGCCGGCTCACGGCCGTCCGCATCGACTCGGAGGCGGTGGCGCCCAGGCGTCAGCGAGACGCTGAGCGCGCCGTTGGACTCGCGCGTCGTGTCGACGAGCGCGCCGTCAATGCGTAGCTGCGCATCGCGTGGCGTCGTGATGACGAGGAGGCGACCCGTCGTCGGGGTGAGCCGCACGGCGACGCGCGTCGTCTCTCCGGGGAGCGTCGAGATCTCGAGGCGCCGCTCCGCGTGATCGGGCGCCGAGACGATCAGCGTGTGCCTCCCCGGGTCGAGCGAGAGTATGCGCAGCCCGCCGCGCTCCACCCGCGCGATGCCATCGACGACGACGCGTGCATCGGTCGGCGAGACGCTGAGCTCGACGCTCACGATCGTCGCGCTGACGAGCGCTTGCATGCGCTCCGCTTGGGCGCGGCGTACGCCATCAGTCAGCGGATCCGCGATGCGCAGAAAATCGCCGAGCGCCTCGAGCGCGTCGCTGGCGCGGCCGAGTCGCACGAGCGCGACCGCGATGTTGAACACGGTGCCCGGACGCTCGACGAGCGCGCGCGAGCGTCGAAAATACGCCACCGCGTCGCCCCAGCGCTCCTCGCCGGCGAGCGCGACGCCCTGCGCAAAGAGGCGCTGCGCCTCGGCGGTCTGCTCATCGGATGGCGCTGACGGCGAGGTCGGATCGCCGTTCACAGTGACCGTCGGCGGGTCCACCGGTTGCGCGTCTTGCGCCGACACGACCGCCGCAGTGCAGCTCAACGCGAGGGCGCAGCACCAAGCGCTCGCCGGGCGCAGCGTCACCAGACCTCCGTCACACCGGGCAGGTGCGCGCCCTGCGGCGGCGCCACCACCGATCTTGGAGAAGAGGCTGATCTTGGAGAAGAAGCTGATCCGGGAGAAGAAGCTGTGTCCGGAGAAGAAGCCGTCGCCGCCCCCGGCCGCGCTTCGCTTGTTGCGCGCTCAGCGTCCGAGCGTGTCGCGGTGCGCAGGCGCGAGGCGGCGATCCCCGCGTCGACGAGAGCGACGAGGTCCGCTGCGGCCTCGATGCTCGCGGGTGCGGACGGTGCCGCGGCGGTGCGCCCCAACGTCGATTGGCCGTTTTCGGCGACGACGTCGGCCCCTTCGACGGAGCCTGTGGCGCGCGCGACTTCGGGATCCGCGCCGGCGACGACGGACTGCGTCGCTCGATCATCGGCAGCGCTCGCGTAGATGAGCGCGCTCGTCGCCGCGGCCACGGCGACGAGCGCCACACCCACGCCAGCGTTTCGCCATCGCGGCTTGTTGCGCGCGTCGGGCGCGTCGCGGGCGGCCTCCGCCACTGGCTGAAAAGCTGGGTGCAAAAGCCCGTCGACGAATGTGCTCATGTCGGCGTGCCGCTGCGCACGATCGACGACGATCGCGCGATCGATCGCGCGCGCGATGTGCAGCGGCACCGAGGGGGCGCGGGACGCGACGCGCTCAGGCGGATCGCCGACGATCGCGAGCAACAGCGCAGTCGGTGTGGTGCCCGCAAACGGAAGAACGCCGGTCACCGCGCGGTAGAGCAGTACGCCCATCGACCAGACATCCGACTGCGGGCCGACATCGGGGGCGCCCTTCGCTTGCTCGGGCGACATGTAGAACGGCGTACCGACCAGCGTGCCGCTCTGCGTCGCGTGGCCCCACGCCGACTCCATCATCTTGGCCATCCCGAAGTCGAGCAGCTTCGGCGTCACCGTTCCGTCAGCGCCCGCGACGAGGAACACGTTGTCCGGTTTCACATCGCGATGAACGACGCCGCGCGCGTGCGCGTCGATGAGCGCGCGCATGACGGGAGCGAGCAGCGTCACTGCTTCTTCGCCGGGCAGCGCTCCGCGGCGCGTGAGCAGCGCGGTGAGCGACTCGCCCTCGAGCAGCTCGAGCACGAGGAACACGGTGCCATCGCCTTCGTCGGCGCCCATGTCGAGCACCTCGACGATGTTCGGATGGGCGAGACTGGCGGCGGTGCGCGCCTCCTGCATGAAGCGGCGCACGAGCGCGAGATCTTGCGCGTACTCGGGACGCAGCAGCTTCAGCGCCACGCGCCGGCCGGTCCACGTGTGCGTGGCGTCGAACACGATCGCGGTGCCGCCGCGCCCGAGCACGCGATCGAGCCGATAACGCCCCGCGATCAGCGTGCCGAGACGTTCCTGCTCAGTTAGGATCGGCATGCGATCGGCGTCTCTCCTCGAACTCAGCAAGGACGCTACGGTGGCCCTCCGAACCGGTCAAGCAGCAGCCCGCGCAGCTCTCTGCGCGCTCACCATCGCCGCGTGTACCGCGATGGGCTGCACGACGCCCGCGACGCAGCTCGTCGTCACCGTCGACACCGATCTCGCCGTGCCGGAAGAGGTCGCGACGGTCGTCGTGCGCTTGCGCCGCACGAGCGGTCAGCTGATCGAGGAGCGCACCGTCGTCGTCGCGAGCGCGAGCGCACTGCCGCTTTCTTTTGGCGTCGTACCGCCCGAGGGTGATGCGGATACGACGGTGCTGGTCGAGGCAGAAGCGCAGGACGCGGCAGGCGCGGTCGTCGTCGTCGTCGCTGCGCGCACCGGATTCGTCGCCGAGCGCGCACTCTTGCTGCGCATGTTGCTGCAGCGCTCGTGTCGGAGCGCGGTGTGCGGCGAAGCAGAGACGTGCATCGACGGGGTCTGCGAGAGCGATCGCGTCGACCCGACGACGCTGCCGCCGATCACACCGGGCGCCGAGCGCGACGCCGGACGCGCGGACGGAGGTTTGGGCGTCGACGGTGGCAGCGACGCAGGCTCGCCCGATGCCGCCGTCTGCGCTGCACCGGGGAGCTGCGATTGTCCGCCCAACGAGAGCTGCGCCGCGGTCTGTCGTGCGGGCGAGGTGTGCGTCGTCGTCGCGCGTCGCGCCGCGTCTTTCGCGCTCCGCTGCGAGAGCGGGAGTCGCTGCACCGTCGACTGCAGGCGCACGACGTCGTGCGTGGTCGACTGCGCGCCTGGCGCGGCGTGCCTCGTCGACTGCTCCATGGGGACGTGCAGCTTTGCGTCGTGCGAGTCGGCTCCGCTCGCGTGCCCGCCGCGCCTCGCTTGCGGCGTCGCCTGCCCGTAGAGCGCGTCGCAAGCGGCTGCCCTCAGGGCTCGTCGACCGCGACGGCGCGGCCGAGGACCACGAACAAGAGGCGCGCGCGCACCCGGCTCTCCGGCACGCCAAACAAGCGCGCGACGGCGGCGCGATAGGCGAGCAGCTGCGGTCGATAGTGCGCGACGCGGCGCGCGAGGCCGTCTTCGCCCTCGACGCGATCGGTCTTGAAATCGAGCACTTCTGCGTCGACCGCCTGCCCGTTGGCGTCGCGTCGCACCACCAAGCGATCGACCGAGCCAGAGACCACCGCGTCGCCGCGACGCAGCGCGAACGGCAGCTCGCGGTGCGCCTCGGCGACGAGCCCACCGCGCTCGTACGCCTCGCGACGCAGCGCGATCGCGATCTCGCCCTCGCTCAGCATCGCGCGGAACTCGAGCAGATAGGCGTCGAGCTCTGCCTCGGCGGCGCCTGCGCGGCGCGCCGCATCGCGCAGCACCGCGCTCGATGGGACGCCGCCGGCGGGCGCCCGTGAATCGAGCCACAGCACCTGCTCGAACAGCGCGTGCATCACCGAGCCGCGCACCAACGCCTGCGACGCATCGAGCCGCAGCAGATCGCGCACGTCGACGCGACCGCCGCCTTCGAGCCCAGAGGGACTCTCGCGCGTCAGCGTGCGTCGGCGCGCCGGGCGCTCTGCGAGACGCACCACGGGCGCGATCGCGGGCTCGGCCGGAGCGGCGTGCGCTGCGACGGGGAGCGCCGCGCCCCAGCGTTGATCGCCGCGCTCGTAGAGGACGTCGCCCGGTCGCGCGGGGCGGCCGAACGCGAGCGCACCGCGCACGACCGTCGTCCACTTCGCTGGTGGGCTCTTGCGCTCCGCTTTGTCGTCTTTTTCAGGTGCTACGACGAGTACCAGCTCGTGCTTTGCCCGCGTGAGCGCGACGTAGAGCAGGCTCAGCGACTCTTGCACCGAGCTGCGCACTTGCTCGGCGTGCAGCTCGCCGAGATCGAGACCCTTCACCGCGAGCAGCGCGCGCTCCGCATGCGTCGTGCTCGCGATGACGCGCGTCGGCCGCTCGGTCGCGCCCGGTCGCTGCACCAGCGCGCGCGACTTGTTGTCTACCAGATCGACGTCGAGATCGGGCAGCACCACGATGTCGAACTCGAGCCCCTTGGCCTGGTGGATCGTCATCACGCGCACCTGTGCGCGGCTCGGATCGTCGACCTTGGTGGCGCGCACCTGGGCCACGAAATCGGCGGGACGCAGCGTGGCCGTCGCGTCGTAGCGCGCTGCGAACGCCACCAGCTGCAGAAGCCTCCGCGACTCGCGCGTATCGCAGCTCGGCGCGAGCAGCTCCGCCCAGTCGCGCACCTTGCGCGCGTAGCCGTAGGCCGCGAGATCGCGGCGCACTTCGCTCGCCAGATGACGCGCGCCGGCGTCGTCGTCGTAGCGGCGCAGGCCGAGCGCCGGGCCGAGCGGCGAGGTCGCGACGTGAAAGCGCGCGACCGTATCGCCTGGATGATCCGCGAGCGTCAGCAGCGACGTGATCAGCGTCACCGCGGGTGCGTCGACCAGCGGGCTGCCGCCTTCTTCGCTCGCAGCGACGCCGAGGTTTGCGAGCTCGTAGATGACGCGCGCGACGTGCGCGTTGGTGCGCACCAGCACGGCGACGGAGCGACCGGGCAGCGCCTGCGCGCGCTCTGCGGTCAGCGCCGCGGCGGCGCGCAGTGTCGCGTGACGTGGCTTCTCTCCGTCGAGCGCGGCGGGCGCGACGATCAAGCGCGCACATCCCGACGTGGTCACGGTCGTGCTGTGCGGCGTGAAGCCTTTCAGCCACCACAGCGCGCCCGCCTTGGCCGCGTCGTTGCGTAGAGCGGCGCTGTGTTCGAGCCCGCGAAATACGTCGTTGACCAGGGTCAGGACCTCTGGCGACGAGCGGAAGCTGCGATCGAGATGCTCCTCACCGAGACCCAGAAGCGCGCTGCCGAGGTGGCGGAAGATCTCCGCCTGGCCGCCGCGCCAACCGTAGATCGCCTGCTTCACGTCACCGACGACGAACAGCGAGCGCGAGCCATCGCCGGTCGCGACGATCTCCTCGGCGAACGGCCGCAGCACGAGCCACTGCGCCAGCGACGTATCTTGAAACTCGTCGAGCAAGAGATGCGCGACGCGGCCGTCGAGCCGATAGTAGACGTCATCGAGATCGCCGAGGCGCGACGCCGACACCAGCGCGCGCGTGACGTCGTCGAACAGCAGCGCGCCGTCGCGGTTCTTTCGTGCGCGATAGTGCGCGTCGAACGCTTCGAGGAGTTCGTACGTCGCCTCGGTGCGCTCCGCCAAGCGCGTCGTGACGACGGCCTTGGTGTGCACGAGCAGGTGTTCGATGACGTCGGCGAGCTCGTCGGAGATCGCGATGCGCGCGTATTGCGCCTTGCCCTCGGCGACGTTCGCGACGAGCGTCTCTGCGCCGAAGTCGGCCCACGCGCCGCGCAGCGCGAGCCCGGCGGCGCGGCTGATGGCTTCGTCGAGCTTCGCCTTGCCGGTGTTGGCGAGGGCCGCCAGCTCTTCGATCGCGCGTCGCACCTCGGGCTCGTCGAAGCCGCGCGCGTGAGGGATCGTCCGCCACGCGGCCGCGTCGCTCTCGCGGAACGTGTCGTAGAGCGCGGTCACCGTCTCGCTGAGCCGCTCCGCCACCGTGCGCGCGCTGTCGCCCTTGGCGAGCCGGCGCATGCGCTGAACCGCGCGCTCTGGATCGTCCGCGAGCGTCGCGTCGATCGCCTCGGCGCGCAGCCGCGCATCCGCCGTCGAGTCGACGATCTTCCACGCGGGCGGCAGGCCGAGCTCGAGCGCAAAGCTCTTCGCCAGGCTCGCGAAGAAGCTGTCGATGGTGAATACGCGCAGCCGATGCAGGCTGCGCACCAGCGACTGCTGCAGCTCTGCGGCGCGCGCTTTGCCATGCTGCGCGTCGGCGAGCTCCGGCGCGTCGAGCTCCGCGGCGAGCTTGCTGCGCGCCGCGTCGTCGCGCACCGCCGAGGCGAGGCGCACCAGCACGCGCGCGAGGATCTCGCCGGCTGCTTTGCGGGTGAACGTCGTTGCGAGCACGCGGTCGGGCTGCTCGCCGCGCAGCATCAAGCGCAAGAAGCGATTGGTCAGCTGGAACGTCTTGCCGGAGCCCGCCGAGGCGCGGATCGCGAGGTGGATCGGAGGCGTGCTGCGCGCGCGATCGACGGTCATGGCTCGTGTGCCTCGCTGCCGTTGCCTGCGCCCGGGTGGCTCGGCTCGTCGTCGTCCGTCGTTGGCGCGGCGCCGAGCTTGGTGTCCTGGCAAATGTCGGCGAAGTCGTCGGCGAACTTCGGCGGAGGCGATGCAGGTGGCCAGAAGCGACCGCGTCGCACGTCGCGCACGACGTCGGCTGCGATGGCGTCTGCCTCGTCGAGGTCGACGCTCGACCATTCGCTGAGCGCGACGCGCGTCGCCCGCAGATCGCGCGGGAGTGAGACGTAGCCGAGGTGCAGCTCGCTCGACTGGAACTCACTGCCGCACGCGCGCAGCACATGCCGATAGAGCGGCAGCTGCAGGTCGACCCACTTGCCCGACTTGCGATGCGCCTGATCGGGCGTGCTCGCGTTCTCGGACAGCTTGTAGTCGAGCAGGTAGAGCGCGCCGGTGCGCTCGTCACGATCGACGCGATCGATGCGGCCACGGAGCAAGAACGGCTCTCCGTCGACCAGCAGCGACGCGGTGGCGGGGTGTGCGTCGCCTGCTGCGCGCGCCGCAGCGATCGACCGCGCATCGCCGGTGCCGAGCTCGGCGGCGATGATGCGCTTGCCGCTCGCGGCCCAACGCGCCTGCGTCTCCGCGAACGCGCGGAGCCGCTCACGTAGCTGCGCGACCTGCACGCGCACCGCGGGAAACGCTCCGTCGCCGAACAGCTCTTGCGCTCGTGTGTCGAGCGCCGCATCGAGGAACTGCGCGATCTCGCCCGTGCTGAGCGAGTGCGCCGTTCCCGACTTGCCGAAGTCACTGAGCACCAAGTGCGCGAGCGAGCCAAAGCGCAGCGCGTCGAGCTCCACGGCGCTGTCCGTCGATGGCTGCAGCCGCGCGACGTGCTTCAGCCAGAAGCGATACGGGCACGCGAGATAGTCGCGAAACGCGGTGACGCTCAGCGTCGTGAGCGCGGGCGTGTCGCCCGGCGGCGGTGGCCGCGGAACGTCGATCGCAGAGATTTCGCGCCCCGGCACCAAGCGTCGCGACATCGGCAGCGGTGGTGGCGCGCCATCGCCGCGATAGAAGTCGAGCAGGCGCCGCGCGACCGTGTCCGCATCTCCGGTCAGCGCCAATCGGCTCGGCGCCAGCGGCGTGCCGCTCGCGTCGCGTCGCCCGGCGAGCAGCCGCACGTAAGGCCGCGACGCGAGCACGGCGTGCAGCGCGTACGCGTCGCGCGCGTGGCGCTGCGTGTTGTCGTCGAGGCCGAGGTGCGCGCGCAGCCGGTCCGGCAAGAACGGATCGGCGTTGATCGAACCGGGCAGACGACCCTCGACGAAGCCCGTCACGATGAGCGCCGGCGCGTCGTCGAGCGGCAGCTCCAGCCAGCCGAGCACCTCGACGGCCGCGTGCTCTGCGCTCGGCGGGACGACCTCCTCGGCGATCGCGTCGAGCACGATGCGCGCCGCCGCCGCCACGTCGGCGCGCGCCGCCAGCTCCATGCCTGCCGGCGATCCCGCGTCGAGCCCGACGACACGCAGGCCGTGTAGCTCGCGCAGCACCGCGCGCAGCGCAGCGACGCCGCCCGCGATCAGCCGCTCGTCGTCCTCGCTCGGATCGAGATCGCGCCCGCCGTAGAGCGCGATCAGCACCTTGGCGAACGGCTCGGCCCACGCCGCGAGCGGGCGCGGCCCCCCGCGGAGCGGCGCGACCAGCAGCTCGACCGCGTCGATCACCGTGCGAACGCGCAGAACCTCGCGCGCTTCACCGCGCAGCGTATCGGGGCCCCGCGCTGCGCCCTCCCGCTGCACGAGCGCCGGCTCACCGAGCGCCCGTTGCGCGAGCGTCTGCTGCACATGGTCGGTGTTGTAGTCGTCGAGCGGCGAGAGCACGTCGCTCTCCTGTGCGATGTGCTGCTCCACATCGGGATGGCGGATCAGCGCCGCGAGCGCCGCGAGCTCGCCGCGGGCGACCCAGCGCGCGGCCTCCGCGAGAAAGCGTGCAGGCGCGCTCTGCTGCGCGGGCAGCCCGGCCGCGTTGCGCGCGGGAAGGCCGGCGTCTTCGAGGCGCTCGACAAGAAACGGCACGACCTCGGCATCCGGCGCTCCGAGCACGATGTCCTCCGCTGCGTACGCTGCGCCGCGCTCCGAGGCGACCAAGTCTGCGAGCAGCGCGACGACCTGCGCGGCTTGATCGTCGGGCCCCTCGGCGAAGCGCAGCGACTCGTCCGGAATCGGCAGCGTCGCCTCAGTCCACGCCTTGGCCACGATACAGCCGTGCGCGTCGAAGCGAGCTGCGAGCGACTCGGGCGCGAAGATCAGCGCACTGACGCGCGCGCCATCAAAGGCGCAGATCCGATCGACCAGCCGACGCGTCGCTGGCGCGAGCTCCGTCACGCAGGCCAGCACCACCTCGAGCGGCGCATCGTGCTCGCCGCTGCGCGTCGTGCCTTCGGCGCGGCTCTGCATCGCGTGCAGCGCGTCCGCGCGGGCGCGCTGCGGATCCGCGAGTCCGAGCAGCTGCAGCCGGCCGAGGTACGCTTGCGCGACGATCTCCATCGCGAGCCAGCGATCCTCATCGGGGAATTCATCGAGCGTCACGCCGAGCGCAGCCACGCCGGCGAAGCTGAGCTCCGCTTTGCCGAGCTCGGTGTGCAGTTCGTCGAGCACCTTGCCGAGCGCCGTCCACGCCGCCCAGTCATCGTCCGACGGCGGATGCGCAACGATGCGCGCGCGCGTCGCGTCGTCGACCGCGCGCAGCGCTTCCGCCCACACCACGCGACGCGTCGTCGTGCCGGCGATCGGCGTCGGCGACGCGGCGACGAGATCCGGCAGCGCGCCCGCGGTGACGAGCTTTGGCGGAAACAGCGGCCGCTCGCTCGCGTCAGCGCGCGCTACCAGCAGCTCGAGCAGCCGACGCGATGCGCGCGAGGTCGGCAGCGCGACGGACAGCGCGCGCAGATCGATCGTCGCGGCGCTGGCGCAGCGCGCGACCAGCCAGTCGGCGACGCTCGCGAGCGCCGGAAGCGACCAGTCGAGGAATACGCGTTCGACCGAGCCCGGCGTGGTCGCGATGGGCAGCGCGCCCGGCGTGATCGCGATAGGCGGCGTCATCGGCGTGGTCGCGACGGACGGCGCGGGCGCGACACTCGGCTCGACGAACGCGGGCACCACGCGCGGCGTCCCCTTCGCCTCCGGCGTGGGGTTGCGCTCGCCGAACAGGTCGAGCTGCAGCGGGGATGCGGGCATCTTCCTGCGCACGGACGCACCTTGCGGCAAGCGACTGACGGAAGGAAGCGGCGGCACCCATCGCGCAGCAGATCGGCGATACTGCGCCGCATGGCGAAAGCGCTCGTGTTCGTTCACGACGGTGTCGAGGTGCCGGTCGATCCGGAGAAGGTCGATCGCGGAAAGCTCTACGGCTGGGTCGACACGCTCGTCCTCGACGAGACCGGGCGCCCATGTGAGATGGCGACGCTCGCGTCAGACGGACAGACGCTGATCGGCAAGGGTGGCACGGCGCTCGCGCAGCTGTCGGTCGATGGCGAGTGGATGGACAAGCCGAGCCTCACGCCCGTCGACGCGCAGGGAGCGTTGATCACGCCGGTGAAGTCGTCGTTCGACGCGCCGATCACGCTCGATCGGGAGGCCAGCGTCGACGACTTCCTCGCGCACGATGTGCGGCTGCTCTATACGATCGACGCGGGTGAGGTCGGTGCTGCGCTCGTCGCGGCGCTGCGTGCGGGCACCATCTACACGTTCCCGTACAGCTTCCGCGGCGGCCTGCAGGCGGACGTCGGCTTCTTGCTGGCGAACGACGCGGGTGTACCGTTTTTGCTGGTCGGCGAGTCGCGCGTCGCGCAGCTGGTCGGGCTCAATCAGAGCGTCGGCCTCGAAGAGGAAGGTGCGAGCGGCGATGACGCCGACGGCGACGATCTCGACTTTGGAATGATGTGAGGAACGCATGGCACGCTCGCTGAACATTGCGAACGACAAGGGGCGCGACGCGATCGTCTCCGCTGAAACACTGCGCAAGCCGCTGCGCGTGCGCTGGCTCGATCCGCGCGGCCGCCAAGTGCAGCCCGTGCGGCTGCTGAAGAGCACGATCGATCGCGACTACGATGCGCTGCTCGCTGCGCACACAGCGCCCGACGCGCTCGCCAAGGCGCTCATCGAGGCTGACCCAGAGCTCGATCTCGAGCGCTGCGGCAGCTACCTGCGCGAGACCGCGCGCGTGTACGTCGACGCCGACAAGCGCGTCGTGCACAGCGTCGACGAGCTCGAGATCGTGCGCGCGCCGGACGGCAGCGAGAAGGAGCGGCGGCAGAAGATCGCCACGCATCCGAACACCGGCATCGAGACGCCGCTGAAGTGGAGCGGCCGCTTGGTGCCGAAGAAAGACGCGGTTCGTCGTTTCGTGTTCGTGCAGTCGCAGCAGATCGTGCACGTCAACGGGCTCACCTACGACTTCCTCTTCGCGATGGCGAAGGAGCTCGAGGCGGCGCAATCGCTGCTGCTGCTCGGCGCGGGGCCGAAGGGCAACCAGCCGCTCGTTTTTCAGCGCAGCGGTACGCCGTTTCGCGGCTTTCTCGAAGGGCGCACCGAAGGCGACAAATACGCGCTGGTGCTGCACCTGACGAACCTCGAGTTGAAGCGTCCCGAGGTCGCCGATAGTGAGTCGGACGCCGAGAGCGGCACAAACGTCGAGAAAAATGCGGGCGGCTCGTGAGCACCGTCGACCGCAGCCGCGTGGACATCATCCTCGGCGAATACGGCGTCACCAACGCGCAGTCGCTGTCCGATTCATCGCTGCTGCCGAAGGTGCAAGAGCATCGACGCACGCTCGGCCAGCGCATGGTCCCGCTCGCCAAAGAGGACCTGAAGAAGCGGCTCCCCGCCGGCGAATACCACGTGAGCAAGAAGCTCGACGGCGAGTTCGCAGTGCTCGTCTGGGACGGCGACGAGGTGTTCACGCTGAACCCCGGCGGCACCGTGCGCGTCGGCCTGCCGTTCGCGGCGGAGGCGGAAAAGCGCTTGCGCGCGGCCAAGCTCGGCTCAGCGATGATCGCCGGCGAGCTCTACGTCGTACGCCCCGATGGCGCGCGCTCTCGCGTACACGATGTCGGCACCGTCGCAGGCCGACCCGCCGATGCAGCTGAGCTCGGCACGCTGCACTTCGCGCCGTTCGAGCTGATCGAGCCGGCCGCGCCGTCGCAGGCGGCGGGATGGAAGACGCTGGTCGAGCTGTTCGGCGAGGGCGATAAGATCCGCGTCGTCGAGAGCGTGCAAGCGGGCAGCGTCTCCGAGGTGCTCGCGCGCTTCGAGACTTGGGTCGAGAAGGGCGGCGCCGAGGGCATCGTCGTGCGCAGCGACACGGCGGGCTTCTTCAAGGTGAAGCCGAAGCACACGCTCGACTGCGTCGTGCTCGGCTTCACCGAGGCGCTCGACGATCGCAAGGGCCTGCTGCACGACGTGCTCATCGGGCTGGTGCGCGCCGACGGCACGTACCATTTGCTCGGCCGCGTCGGCGGCGGCTTCTCCGACGACGATCGACGCGCCTTCCTCGCGGACCTCACCGACCTCGTCGTCGAGAGCCAATACAACGAGGTCAACTCCGATCACGTCGCCTATCGCATGGTGCGCCCTGATTGGGTCATCGAGCTCAGCTGTCTCGACCTCGTCGCGTCGACCACGCGTGGCTCGCCGATCGACCGCATGGTGCTGCAGTGGGACGCGACCGACGCGGGCCGCTGGGCCGTGGTGCGTCGGCTGCCGCTGGTCAGCGTCATCGGGCCGAGCTTCCTGCGCCGCCGCAATGACAAGCAGGCGAACGCGGAGCACGCGGGACTCGATCAGATCACGCGCATCGTGCCGGTGCCGGGCGCCGATCGCGACGCGGTGAAGGAGGGCGCGCTCCCGAAGAGCATGATTTTGCGCCGCGACGTCTACACCAAGGTCATGAAGGGCCAGACGATGGTGCGAAAGCTCGTGCTGTGGAAGACGAACAAAGAGGACGTCAGCAGCGACTTCCCCGCGTTCGTCGCGCACCTCACCGACTACAGCCCGAACCGCAAGACGCCGCTCGAGCGCGAGCTGCGCGTGTCGGCCTCGCGCGCTCAGATCGACGCGATGTACGACGCGCTCGCGACGGAGTCGTTCGGCAAAGGCTGGACGAAGGCGTAGTCGTTGCGCCGCAAGACGCTCGGACGAGTCGCGCTCGTGCTCGCGAGTACGGCGCTGTCGCTGCTCATCGCCGAGGGCGTCTATCGCTACGTGAGCGCCGCGCGCCCCGACGACGGACACGCCGACGAAGCGTGGCGACAGCGCGTCTCGCGGATGAACCACGGGATCTATCGGCGCTCGGACGACGCGCGACTCGTCTACGAGCCGCGGCCTTCGAGCAGCGTCGCGATGGAGTACGGGCCCGCGGCGTTCAACGCTGCCGGGATGCGTGACGATCGCGAACATCCGCGCGAGACGCAGGACGAGCGCATCGCGCTTCTCGGCGACTCGGTCGCGTGGGGCGAACATCTCGCGCTACGCAGCTCGCTCGCGCGCCGCCTCGAAGCGGAGTCCGGACGCGCGGTGCTCGCGTTCGGCGTGAGCGGCTACGACACCGCGCAAGAGGCGCTCTGGTATGAGCGCGCGGTGCGTCCGTTTCACGCGCGCACGGTCGTCGTCGTCTATTGCCTGAACGATGTGCTGATCATGAGCGGGCCGTACAACGCTTGGGCGACGCCTGACGACGCGCAGCGCAAAGACGCGCAGACGGCGTGGCTCGATCGCGTCGCCGCGCTGCGTGCAGAGACGCTCGACGCCATCACCGAGCGCGACGCGCGCGACGCCGCGTGGAAGTCGCTCGCACGCCTCCGCGCGCTGCTGCGCGAGCGCACCTACGAGCTCAGCAGCGACTACACCGACGAGCTGCTCGTCGCCTACGCCGACGTCCCGCGCGTCACGCGGATGCGCGACTCTCTGCGCCGACTCGCCGCCGCGATCCACGCTGACGGAGCGCGCGCCCATCTGGTCATCGCACCGGTGCTGCGCGCTTGGGACACGTATCACTGGGACGCGATCCACGCGCTCGTCGCTGCGAGCGCGCGCGACGCCGGGTTCAGCGTGCACGACCCGCGCAGCGAGTGGCGCGGCGTCGAGCGCGCCGAAGACCTGCGCATCGACTCGCTGCACTTCGGCGAGCACGGCACGCAGCTACTTGCGAAGTACCTCGCGGCGCGTCTCGCACGCGGAGTGCGGTAGGCTCGGCGCCATGAAGGTGAACCTGCCCTCGAGCGTGAAGGCCGCGTACATCGCGGCGATCGTCGCCGCCGCGCTCGTCGGATGTTGCGCGCTCTACTCGGGCGTCGGGGTCATCGGGCAGTTCTTCATGCAGCGAACGCTCGGCGAGCTCGGCGCGACCGGCGGCGCGCAGGGCGGCGACCCAGCGCTCACCCAGATGCTCGCCCTTCAGCGAACCCTCGCCGTCGTCACGTTCGCCCTGATGATCATCCAGCTGATCGCGTCGGGCAGCCTCGCGGTCGGCGGCTCGCTCGGTCTGAGCGGACGAACTGTGGGCCGGAGTCTCACGATCGCGGCCTTCGCTGGGTTCGGCGTGACGACGCTCATCGAGCTCGGCGCTGGCGTGTGGACCTGGTCGCAGGCGCAGGCGATGATCGGGAGCATCGACGCCGGCGCGATGAACCGCGGCTCATCCGTGAGTGATCAGATGCAGATGATGACAGCGCTCGGGCTCATCCCATCCGCTTGTTGGGCGCTGTTCAAGATCACCGTCGCCGCCGTCGGGGCCGCTGCGCTTCTCTCCCCCGAAGCGCGCGCCCACTATGCGCAGTTCGGCGACGCAGAGCCGTCGCTCGGCCCACGCGGATAGAAGCGCCGCGCCGATAGCCGCAGTCCGCGGGGAGAGTCGCGCCGCGCGCATCGACGGTGCGCTGCTCAGCGTGTCACTTCTTCTTCGGCGTGCCGCACGGGAACGTCTCGCCCGCCGCGCCCGCTTCGCGTGGCGGCATGCCGACGCTGCTGCCGCGCTTCGCGATGTCGCGCGCGGTGGTCGGCGCACCGCTCAGCCGGCCCCGCTTTGCGTATTCGTCTTTCAGCTGCGCGAGGATCTCGTCGAGCCGATCGAACAGGCGCTTGCGTGGCCGCGAGCCGACGCGGGTCAGCGTGTACGCGGTGAGCAGCGGCAGCGCGACGGTGCTGTCGACGTAGGCGACGACCGCGTCGGGCAGCCGATCGGGATCGATCTTGCCCCAGCTGACCGCCTCGCCCGGCGTCGCGCCGGAGAGACCGCCGGTGTCGGGCCGCGCATCGGTGATCTGCAGGAAGTAGTCGTGACCGCGCTCGTCGATGCCCAAAACCTCTTGGATCTGCGGCTCGGTCTGCAGGATGAAATTCTTCGGGCTTCCGCCGCCCATGATCCACACGCCGCTGAGCCCGCCCTTGAGCTTCGCGTCGAGGACGATCGCGGCGGTCTCGTTCACGTCCGCGTTCACGTCGAAGACGAGCTTGCCGCCCTCGAGCGCGAGCGCCGCGACGTTCATGCCGATCGACGAATCACCAGGCGACGACGTGTAGATCGGCACGCCGTGCTGATACGCGGCGCTCAACATCGACACCGTGCCGAGCCCGAGCGCCTTCTCGCGCTCGTGCAGGGCGCGGCCGACGAGGTTGTGAAAGCGCGCGGTCGACAGCGGCCGCTGGAAGGCCTCCGCGCGCATCAGCTCGCGATAGAACGAGTCGGTGTCGAGCAGCACCGTGTAGTCGAACAAGATGTCGTAGATGCGCACGACGCCCTCGTCGCGCAGCGTCGCGTCGGGGATGGTCGCCGAGCCCTGGTGCAGCGCGAGATCGAGCGCGAAGTGCGTGTCGTGATAGAGGTTTGCGCCGGTCGAGACGAACCAGTCGACGAAGCCCGCCTCGATCAGCGGAATGATGCACGAGCCGCCGAGCCCTGCGGGCGTCAGCGCGCCGGTGAGCGTCATCCCGACGGTCACCTCCGGGCGCAACATTTTCGTCGCGAGCAGCCGCGAGGCCTCGCGCAGGCGCGCGCCGTTGTAAGCGAGGAACGATTCATCGATGAGATCGGCGACGGTCATCCCGGCGCTCACGCCCTTCGGCGCGATGCGGTGGCCGCTGAGAAAATTGCTCTTCTCGCCGCTCTTCTCGCCGTCGTCACTGCCGGCTTGGTCAGTCGGGTGCTGGTCGGTCATCGCGTCATCCTCCGGGCGCCGATCCATGCGATCTACGGCCGTTCGTGCAAGCGAAAACGGATCGTGCGAGTCTCGTCCGCGGAGGATCGAGCGATGCAGATCTCGGAGATCATGAACGTGAGCGCGCAGCGGATCCGTCGCACCGCGACGATGAATCAGGCCGCGGAGATGGTCGCTACCTCGCAGGTCAGCGATCTAATGGTGGTCGAGGACGACGGCACGTTCGTCGGCGTGCTCTCCGAGGGCGATCTGATCCGCGCGGTGCTGCCGCAATACGACGAGATCGTGCAGAGCGGCGGCTCGCTGCACGGCGCGTTCGAGATCTTCGTCGAGAAGGGCCGCGCCAAGGCGGAGCTGCCGATCGAGTCCCTCATCATCCGCAACGCTCTGTTCATGTCGCCGAGCGATCCGGTGCTGCGCGCCGCAACGACGATGATCCAGAAGCAGATCCGTCGCCTCCCCGTCGTCGAGAAGGGCAAGCTCGTCGGCACCGTCTCGCGCGGCGACATCTGTCGCGCGCTGCTCACCGGATGAGCCGGCGCTGACGGCGCGGCGCGTGGCCGGTGCTCAGTTGCGCAGGCTCCAGTCCGTCTCCTGGAGCTTCGCGTAGAGCACCGCGGGAACGAGCGTCAGCGGCAGGCTCGTCACCGGAATCACGATGCCGAGCGCGAGGCCGAGGACGCTCTCGAAGCCACTCGGCGCGGCTGGCGCCGTCCCGTCGACGTTCTGTGCCACGGCCAGCACTACGGAAACGCAGACGAGCGAACTCACCGCGAGCAAGAGCGGCGCCGCCGCCACGCAACACGCGATGAACGCGTTCATGCGATGGCCTTGCATACGCTGCGTGCTCGAGGACATCGCGTCGCCGTTGTTCTCGTGCAGCGCGATCGGCATCACCAGGAGCAACGACATCGCCTTCATCACGCCGGGCACGATCAGCAGCAGCGTGAACAGCAGCGTGACGAGGTTGGCGACGAACCGCACGCCGAGCAAAGTGCCGAGGCTGCGGCCCACTGCAGAGAACGCCTCGCCGATGGCCACTCGCTGCTCGCGGCGCACGATCGCCTGCCACGCGAGGTGTAGGACGACCATGTCGAAGCTGGTGGTGACGAAGAATCCCCACAAGCTCGATACGAAGAACGGCAGCTCCGGCACGGCGTATTCGAGGAGCGCAATCGGCAGGCCGGCGAGCGTCACTAGGATCGCTGCGGGCAGCCCCACTGCGCGAAGCAGCTGAAACACGCCGCTCAGCAAGTCGCCGACGCTGGTGCCGGAGCGCACGATCGGGTGCGCAGTGCGCTCGATGCACTCGGCGCACAGCTCGGGACCGTACTTCGCTGAGAGCGGCGCGTAGTTGCCGCAGCGCTCGCACGCGCGCTCGAACGGGCTCGGCGCGGCGAAGTGCGGCAACGTCTCGACTGGCTGTTCGGCGTCCACTCGGCGCGAGTATACGACGCAGCGCGCCTGCTAGGCTGCGCCGCGATGGCGGACGAAATGACCCAAGCGAGCGTGCCGCGAATGTCGGGCACGCTCGTGCTCGCGCAGCGCAGGGCGCTGGAGTCGGTGGTGGGGGCCGCTGCGGTGGCGGCGGCGATCGCGCAGATCGACGCCGAGCTTCGTGACGAATACGCAGCGATGATGCCGGTGTCGTGGGTCCGCTACACGGTGCCGGAAGCCGTGCTCGAGGCGGTTGCACGAGCACATCGCCGTCCGATGCCTGCGCTGCACGAAGAGTGCGCGCGGCTCGCGGTTGATCGCACGTTCAAAACGTTGTGGCGTCTCGCGCTGCGCGTCACGTCGGACGCGGCGCTGGTCGGGCGGACGCCGTCGATCTTCTCGCGCACCTACGATCGCGGGAAGATGGCGTCCCGCATCGTGTCGCCCGGCCACGCAGAGGTGGTGATCAGCGAGCTGCCCGGCGCGCCGGAGTTCATCCTGCGTGGCTCGCGCGTCGGCATCGAGCACGTGCTGAGCTTGGCCGGGCGCAAAGACGTACGCGTCACGTCGACGCGGCAGCGAGACGGCGGCACGTTCCACGCGAACTGGAACCTTTGAGCGACGCGCCGCGCCACGACGGGACGCCGGCCGATCCCGAAGACGTCTTCTTCGCGGCTCCGCCCACGGCGATCGGTCCGCTGCGCTCGCGCGACACCACGCTGCGCCGGCCGAGCCCGAGCGTGCTGCGACGGCTCGCGTCGCCGTGGCTGCCGATGGCGCGCGATGTGTGCACCTACGTCGGCAGTGAGGGCGTCTCGCGGCACACGCTGCGCGGGGCGCGCGTCGTCGACGAGATCATCGCCTTTAGCGATGTGGCCGAGCTGCGCATCACGCGCGAGGCGCGGGCGATTCGTCAGCTGCACGGCGTGGGTCGCGCGCGCTATGCGCTTCGCGATTTCGACGGGGGCGAGCTGCTCGTCGTCGATGCGGCGTCGAGCGTCGATGGTCCGAGCGGCGTGGTGCCGAGCGCGGGCGCGAGCTTTGGTGATGCGGCAGAGCGCGCCTTCAGCGAGCACGTCGTTGCGCGCTATGACGCGGAGCTGGTCGCACACGGGCGCATCCGCTTCGTGCTCGGGCCGCGTGAGGTCATCGAGCTCGGTCCGGGCTTTCTCGAGCTCGAGGCGAGCGGCACGCGCGCGCGCCTCGACGCGACCGAGATCCGCTCGGTGCGCGTGACCCGCGGCATGCTCGAGATCCGCAGCGGCGCTGCGGGCGAGGCGATGGGGATCTTTCGGCTGCGACTGGTCGACACGCGCAGCGTCCATGCGTTCGCCGTCGTGCTGCAGCAGCTCGTCGGCGTCGCGATGTCGTGAGCCTGCGCTGCGCTACTCAGAACGCGAGGAGAAAGCCCTGCGAGGGGTAGTAGTAGCCCCACAGGAAGCACATCTCCTGATCGAAGTCTTCGCCGAAGCCGATGGTCGCGTCGGTGTCGTTGAAATATTGGCAGCGCAGTCGCAGCCCTTCGCCTGAGGCGAACGTCCGCGGCGTCTCGAGGATCGTCAGCGGCGGCTCGGCCCAGCTGGTCGACTCGTGCAGCAGCTCGCCCGGCGCGGTCATCGACGTCGTCCACTCGATCGTCGCGAGCTCGCCGCGCGCGTGCGTGTGTGAGGTCAGCGCGAAAAGCGTCACCGGATCTGGCGAGATGCGCGTCGGCGTCGGCGCGACGAAGAACTTCTCGACGACGCCCTCCGCGTGCGGCGCGAGGCTGATGTCGGCGTTGCCCCAGAAGAGCAGGTCGGCGTCGATCGGCCGCTCGCCGTCCGCTGCGAGCACGAGATCGACGCTGCCGACGACGTCGACGTCGGTCGCGAGATACGCGACGTAGTGCAACTCGATGCGGACCATCTGCCGCGCGCCGAGCGCGTACGCGACACCTGGCGGAAACTCGAGCGCGGTCTCCGGCTGCTGCGCGATGAACAGCGGCGAGCTGGTCGCATCGAAGTCGATGAACGGGCGACATGGCGTCGGCGTCAGCGACTCTTCCGTCGCGTCGCTCTTGTGCAGGATCATGTGGTGGCTGCCGGCGTTGATGTGCGTGCGGATCGCCTTGATGCGCACCGGCGTCGCGTTCGAGAGGCGCAGCGTCACGCAGACCGTGTTCTCTTCGCCTGGGGACGCGTGGATCGGGCCGATCGACGCGCTGATGCGCTGCTCGGTGGGCATGCCGAGATCGGCTCGCGACGCGGCGTCGCTGCCGCCAGCGTCGACGCTCGCATCGCTCGTCGAAGCGCTCCTCGGCGAATCGCAGGCGGCGCACGCGAGCACGACGAGCACGACGGCAGACTTCACGAAGTGCGAAGGCGACATACCGCGAACCTCCGCGCGCAGCTTAGCGCAGCCGCTCACGCCCCGAAGGCCAATAACGTGGCTGATGCACGGTGTCGCTCCGCCGTCAGATACGCGACGACGGCTAGATGCGCCGCGTGATGGTCGCGCTGCGGCGCAATTCACGCAGGTAGATCTGCTCCTGCCGGCCCATCTGCTCTTCCGTCATGCGGCGGAAGATCGTCTCGCGCGCCTGCTCGTACGCTGGAATCTGCTGCGCGCCGGAGACCCGTGAGCGCAGGAACAAGATGTGAAAGCCGGCCTCGTTCTGCACTGGCGCCGAGACCTGGCCGGGCTGCATCGCGAGTAGCACGCGCTCGAGGCGCGGATCGAGCTGACCCTGGACGAGCCGCCCGAGATCCGTCCCGCCGTGCTCCTCCATCGCGTCCTCGAAGGTGTCCTCGTCGAGCCCGGTAGCGATGCGTGTCGCCTCGACGCGCGCCGCCGCGACGTCCGTCGCCGACGCACCCGTCGGGACCGGGACGAGAATCTCGGCCGCCTCGAAGCCTTGCTGCGCGTTGGCCTCGCGCACCAGCTGGTCGTAGCGAGCGCGGACCTCTGGCTCGATGATGTTCACGCGGCCACGCGCGCGCACGTTGAGCAGCTTCAAGCGAATGAGCTGCCGGCGCACGTCGTCGCGATATTGCGCCTCGGTGAAGCCCTGCCCAGCGACGGCCTGCCAGAAGTCACGCTCCGAGAGCTCGCTTTGCCGCTGCACGTTGCGGATCGCGCGGTCGACGTCGTCCGCGCTGACGCGCACCTGCTCTTTGCGCGCGGCCTGAAGAAACAGCGCCTCATCGACGAGATGATCGAGCAGCTCGGTGTAGAGCTGGCTCACCGCGGCCTCGCGCTGCAGCTCCGGCACGCGCTCGACCTGCGCGAGGAACGGTACCGCACGGCGACGCAGCTCCGAGAGAAAGATCGCCTCATCGTCGACGATCGCGATCACGCGCTCGATGACGTCGGCGCGCACCGGCTGCGCGCGCATCGCGAGCAGCGCCGCGCACAGCGCGAAGATCGTCAGCGCACCGCGGCTGCGTCGAGCGGTTGAGCGCACGTCACGGACTCCGCGGAGCCGTCGGCGCGACGCGTGGTGCGGGAGGCGTCGGGCGGGCCGGCGTGGCGGGGCGCGCGGGCGCTACACCAGCAGGAGGAGCCGCGCCTCCTTGGCCAGCGGGCAGCTGAATCTCTGGCGAGTCGCCCGCAGGAACGTCGACGTGCAGCGTCCCGAGCGCGGCCTCGTTGACGGTGACGTTCGCGTCGCGCCGCAGCCCGGCGATGAAGTCCGTCACACGCTGCTCACGGCGCTCGCGCCACAGGCGGTTGCGAATCGGGCGGCTCGCCTCTTCGAGTGTGCGGTGCAGCGCAGCGCGCTTGCCGGTCAGCTTGATGATGTGAAAGCCGGCCGGCGACTGCACCAGCGTCGGGTGGATATCGCCGATCTGCGCGATCGAGAACGCGGCCTCGACGACGCTCGCGGGCACGGCCGGCTCGTCGTCGCGGCGCTCCGCGGTGCGCGAGAAGAAGCGCAGATCGCCGAAGCGATCTTTGGTCTCGGCGTCCTCGTTGTGCTGCTGCGCCATCTCGCGCCAGAACGCGATGTCCGCGCGCTTGGTCAAGACCTGCGTGAGGATCCGCTGCGCGTCCGCGCGGTTCGCGATCACGATATGACTCGCGCGGATCTGCTCGGGCTTGTCGAACTCTTCGCGGTGCGCCTCGAAGTAGGTCTGCACCTCGGCGTCGGTGATGTCGGTGAGCTGAACGCGGTCTTCAAACTCCGCCTTCATCATCGCCTGGATCATCATCTGCTTGCGGGTGCGCTCGACCTCGTCGCTGCGGTCGTATCCCTTGGTGTGCGCCTCGGCCGCGAGCAGCTCGAAGCGCACCATGTTGTCGAGGAATTCGCGGCGGCGCTCGGGGCTGCTGTAGCGCGCGCGCAGATACGGCGACTGCTCCGACAAGCGCTCGGCGAACTCACCGACGGTGATCGTCTCGTTGCCGACCTTGACGAGCGTCTCCGCCTGCTGCGCCTTGGTAAGGCCGTGAACGCGATCGCCGCCGGTCGCCGCTGGGCCGGCGTCTTCCTTGGCCGCGCCACCCGAGCAGCCGGTCGATACCACGCCGGCGACGAGCAACGACGCCAGCGCCGAGCCGAGCGTCATCAGCGCAAGCCCACGCGCGCGAGTGTTCCGCGCGGGGTGGGGCGAGGGCGCCACGGCGGAGCGCTGTGCTGCGGAGGCTGCGGTGGATGTCGGTGCGGCGAAGGGCATAGGCGAGAGCCTGCTAGCACGGTGGTTTCGCGGCATCAAGCGTGACGTCGCGCGCAACGCCCGTGCAAAGAAGGAGATTCCTTGTGGCGCTCCCAAGCGTCCGCTAGGCTCGCGAGTCGAGAACGGGCACATGTCCACCGCGAGCAAGCCACACAGCGCCGCACTGGCCGGAGACGCCTTCGAGCGATTCGAAGATGGCGAGCTGGCAGGTGAAGTCACGCGCCTCGAGCCGAGCGCGCTGCTCGCCGAGCAGCCGACCAGCTTGCTCGACGAAGAGCCGGCGAAGCCGTTCTTGCTGTGCGAATCCGGCAAAGACATAGGCAAGGAGTACGTCGTCGCGGTCGGCGAGAATGGCATCGGCCGCTCGATCGACAACGAGGTCATCCTCACGGACATCTCGGTCTCGCGCAAGCACTTGAAAGTGTTGCGAGATGCGGCGGGCGAGCTGCGCCTCCGCGACCTCGGCAGCGGCAACGGGACGCTGCTCAACGGCACCCGTGTCCACGACGCGCCGTTGAAGGACGGCGACCGCATCGAGCTCGGCGAGACCGTGCTGATCGTGCGCGTCCCGGCGGTGAAGGCGGTGGGCCGGGTCGCCTCCAAGTCGCTCGCCGTGGCGCCCGGCGCGCCGCCGCAGGGTATGCCCGACGGCTCCATCACCGACGAGAGCGCGTCGCCTCCGGGCAGCAATCAGCCGAGCTTTGCGCCGCCTGCGCCCGGGCAGCCGTTGCCGTTTCGCCAGCCCGCGCCATATGGGCAGCCGCAGCAGCAGCAAGCAGCGCCGCCGGCCTTCGGGCAGCCGGCCTTCGGTCAGCCGGGCTTCGGTCAGCCGGGCCAGGCGCCGCAGCCGTACGGTCAGCCTGGTCCCGTGCCGTATGGGCAGCAGGCCGCACCCCAGCCGTACGGCGCTTCGGGGGCGGCCATCGCGCCAAACTACGGGCATGCACCGACGCCGACGGCCGTCGCCACGCCGTCGCCGCGGGCAGGCGGGAAGGGCCCAATGGCCTTTCTCGCGGTGCTTGGTGGGCTCGTGCTCGTCGGCGCGGGCGCGGCGCTTGCCGTCGTGGCGATGCGGCCCTCCGCGCCAGAGGTCGCAGCGGTCGATCCGGCGCTCTACGCCCGCGGGGCCGAGGCCTACACCGCGCGCCGCTGGGACGAGGCTGACGCTGCGTTCCGCGCGATCCTCGCCGCCCAGCCGACGGACGCACGCGCTGCGACGTACCTGCAGCGCATTCAGGAAGCACGCGCCCACGATCTGCAGCTGACCGCCGCGCGCGCCGCGTATGAAGCGAACGATGGTCGCACCGCGCTCGCGCAGCTCGCGTCCGTGCCGCCGACCAGCCCGCTCGCCGCTGACGTGACGAATCTGCGTGCCGCCGCGGGCGAGCGTGTCGCAGTCGCGCTCGTCGCCGATGCGCGCGCAGCGTCCGCTGCGGGGCGTCGCGACGAGGCGATCGCGCGGCTCGGTGAGGCCGCCGGCTACGCGCCCGCGAGCCCAGTGGTCGCCGCGGCGCGCGCCGAGTTCGGCATCACGAGCGTTGCCGTGATTCAGCCGCAGCCGCAGCCGATTCCGCTGCCGCCGGGCGCGCTGGTGAGTCCGACGCCGATGATCGCTCCGACGCCGCCTAGCGTCGCCATTGCGCCGGCCGTCGCCATCGCGCCGACGAATCCTGTCGCCCCGCCCGCCGTCGGTCCGGCGCCGGCGGGCCATCGCACGACCCCGCGTCCGCCTGCAGGCGCGCAGGTTCGCGTCGCGCCGACGCCACGCCCCACGACGACGCCGACGCCCGTCGCGCCCGCCGGTCGCGCTGGTGCCAGCAACGAGCGCGTCCTCGCCGCCTACCGCTCCGGTGACTTCGCCGGTGCAGCGCGGATGGCGCGCGAAGCGGGCCGCGGCGCCAGCTCCGCCGATGGTCGCCGCCTGACGACCATGGCCGATCAGATCGATCGCTTCGCGCGCGATTACACCCGCGTGCGCGCGGCGGGCGCGAACCTCGGCGGCGTCCTGCGCCAGGTGCAGAACGTGATCTCGCTCGACGAGCAGATCAGCGGGGGCCAGGCGTACGCCCGCACCCTCAAGCCACGCCTCGTCGACGCGCTCGTCGGCAGCGCCAATGAAGCGTGGGCGCGCGGTCGCGTTCCCGATGCGTGCCTCAAGGTGCGCCAGGCGATCGATCTCGACAGCCGCAACACGCGCGCTCGCGATCTCGTACGGCGCTGCGAGACGAAGGCGAGCGAGATGCTCACGCAGGCGCAGGGTGTCGAGCGCACCAACCGGGTTCAGGCGCAGGCGCTCTATCGCGACGTGCTCGCGCTCGTGCCGCAGTCGAGCTCGACGTACCAGCGCGCCTACACGCGGATGCAGGCGCTCAACCGCGCGCCAACGGCGACGCCCGCAGGCGGCACCGGACCGCGCCGCGTCCCGATCATCGTCGACGAAGACGAATGAAGAGCGGTCGAAAAACAGGCTTAGAGCGGCTTACGTCCTCAGAAAAATCCTCGAAATACAGGAAGTATTCCTCCGGTTTTTCCTCCGGGCGCGCTCGCTCTAAGCCTATTTTTGGACAGCTCTGAGCGGTGCGCGCGTCGGCGAGACGCGCCGCTACTTCTTGCGCGCTGCGAGGACCTTGCGGACCTTCGCGTCGAGCTCGCCGAGCTCGAATGGCTTGTCGATGAACTCGTCCGCTCCGTAGAGCGGTGAGGTCATCTCGTTGAGCCGCTCGCCGATGCCGGTGAGCATGATCACGCCGGTGTCGGCGAGGCTCTCGTCGTCGCGGATCGCGCGACAGACTTCCCAGCCGCTCATGCCGGGCATCATCACGTCGAGGATGACGAGGTTCGGCTTCTCGCGCTTGGCGATGCGCAGCGCGTCTTCGCCGTCCGAGGCCTCGAGCAGTTTCACGCTCATCGTGCGCAGGTGTCGCGTCACGAGCGCCAGAATGTCGATGTCGTCATCTGCGACGAGGATCGTGGGGGTGGCCGTCATCCGTTCGGGGTCCTTTCGCCGTTCGTGCGGGGGAGCACGCGGGCGTTCTGGGCGAATCCTCGCTAGCTCGGTGCCTCGCTGTCAACGTTCGTCGTCGCCCGACGTGCGACTACTGCGGCTCAGCGCCGCTCGAGCTCGCCGACGACGTCACCGCGCAGCCACCCTTCGCGGCCGCCAGCGAGGCGAATTCGCGACCAGCCGCGATCGCGGAGCACCGCGCGCGCGCGCTCGCCCTCGTGCACCGCGCCGCGCACGGTGGCACGCGGATCGGGCGCCTCGCGCAGCTCCGCGTCGTCGAGGACGATCGCCGCGGCGCCATCGTCGAACGCGCCGACCTTCTGGCCAAGCGCGAGCGACGCCACGATGAAGCCAACGCCGAGCAGCGGCACAGCGATCCACAGCGCGAGACGCTGCGTCTCACCGCGCACGAAGCGCAGCGCGCCAAGGAAGCCGAAGAAGCACGCGCTCAGCGCCAGCACGAGCACGGCCAGCGTGTTCGTCGCGACGGAGCGCACCGCCGCCTCGCGGAACGGCGGACGCGTCCGCATCGTCGTGTCGCCGCGTGCGTCGGCGCGCGCGCGACCGAGCGCGGCGGTGCTCGCGGCGATGCCCGCTTCTGCCTCCGCGTCGCCGGGCGCACGGAGCAGCGCGCGCTCGAAGCACAGCACCGCGCGGCCGTGGGCGCCGTGCTTCGCGTAGGCGAGCCCGAGATCGAAGCTCACGTTCGGATCGTCGACGCCCGACTCGGCGAGCTGCTCGTACGTGCGGATCGCCGTCGGGTAATCGCCGCGCGCGTACGCCGCATTGGCGCGTGCGAAGAGCTCGCGCTGCGTGTCGGCGCGCGCGGGGGACGGCGCGACGCCGAGGCACACGCCGAGCCATACGACTGCGAGCACGGCTACGATCAACGCGCGGAGAATCATGCGCGCTCCGCTGCGACGATGAGAATCATGCGCGCTCCGCTGCGACGATGAGAATCATGCGCGCTCCGCTGCGGCCGGCACGAAGCGATCGATGCGCTCCGTCAGCGCTTGCACGCGATCGCTGGTGCGGCTCATCTCCTCGCGGCTCGAGCCAGTCGCGCTGAAGCGCGCGAACTCTGCGCCTTCGAGCTCTTCGACGATGCGCGTCGCGAGCTCGTCCGGCATGCCGCGCTCGATCAGTCGGGTGCGCAACCGGGCGAGCGTGAGTCCGCCGACTGGCTCGGCGAGACGCGCCTCCATCACCGCCTTCAGCGCGCTCGTGACCTCGCCGTAATAGCCGCGCGCGTCGCCGGCGCTGGCGAACGACTCAGCGTGCGCCAGGCGCTTGCGCGCGCCCTTGACCGCGCGCTCCGGCGCCTTCGTGCCCGCGCGAGCTGCCGCGCGCCGGCGCAGCGCAGAAGCGAGCAGAGTCGCCAGCAACAGCAGCGGCGGCGTCGCGACGGCCCAGGGGAACCAGCGCTCGGACGACAGCGCCGTCGCCGGTCGCAGCAGCGCGCTCTCGGTGCGCAGCGGGCCGTAGCCTGCGCCGGGTTCGTCCGCGAGCTCGTCGGGCTCCGCGCCTGGCGCGGGCTCCGCCGTCTCTGGCGGTGGTGCGGGCGTCGCGGCGCCGGCGGCGGTCAGCGTGAGCGCAGCGGAGTCGGCGCGCGCGTAGGTTCCGCTCGCCGCGTCGAACGTCGCGAAGCCGATCGGCGGGATGGAAAAGGTGCCGGGACGCTGCGGCACCATGAGCCACTCGAACGTCCGCGTGCCGCCGACCAGATCGCCGGGGGCTTCGATCTGATCGCGAATCTGCGGCTCGAGGATCGACAGCCCGTCGATCGCCGGGGTGGCGATGTGCACGTCGCGCAAATTGCCGGAGCCACGCACGCGCGCCGTGAGCGTCACCGCGTCGCCGGTCGCCGCTTGCGGTCGATCGAGCGAGGCCTCGGTGGTGAAGCGGCCGACGTGCACCGAGCCGCTCGGTCGTCCCGCGGGCGGCAGCTCACGCGCGCGAATGGCCATCGGCACGCCATCGCGGTGCAGCGCGCGCGCCGGCGAGGTGCCGAAGATGTCGAATCCGCCACCCGATTGGATGTCGATCTTCATCGCGCCGATCGTGAACTCGCCAGCGCGTAGCGGAAACGCCGCGAAGCGCCGCAGCACGTAGACGCGGAACGACGTACCACCGACGACCTGCTCGGTCGCCTCGAGCGCGCGCTGCGGCGGCAGGAGGTCGTGCACCCAGAAGCCCTCCGCGCTCGGCTCACGTGTCGCGGCCGGCGCGCTGCGGATCCCGCCGCGCACGTAGAGGTAGATCGTGACGGTGACTTGCTCGCCGATGTACGGCTCGCGCTTGTCGACGACGGTGCGCACGAACGCCTGCGAGTCGAACTCCGCGCCGTCGAGGGGACCGGTCGGCGGGCCAAGCGCGCCGCCCTGTGGGGGCAGCGGCTCGCCGAGCAGATTCGCCGGCAGACTAAACGGGTTCGTCGGTGTGCCGCCCATAGCCCCGCCGGGCTGCGCGCCGTTCTGCGCTGGCTCCGCCGGCGGCGTCTGACCCGCGGGCACGACGAGGATCGTCAGCCGATTGCTCTCGAAGCGACGCCCGCCGACGACGACGCGCGCCGGCTTGAGCGCGTAGCGACCCGGCCGACGCGCGAGCAGCTCCAGCGTCTGCACGCTCGACGACTGCATCACCTGAGTCTGCCCGCCGAAGCCGAACTGAAAGCTCATCGGCGTCGCCACGCGACGCGAGACCACATCGAAGCCCGACAGATCCGGTGGCTCGAAATTCTGTACGCGCCCGCCGGTCGCGTCCGCGCGGATCTCCAGCACGATTACGTCACCCACCGCCACCGAGGTGTGGCTCGCGTTCATGTGTACCGTCGCCGACTGCGCCGCCGCACGCCCGCGACCGATCAACGCGCTCGCGATGAGCACGGCGATAGCGAGCGTCTGAACAGCGGAGCGCGCCGGCGCGGCCATGCTCACCAGTCCTGCGCCGGAGCGCGGTTCTCGCGCAGCGCACGGGCCCGAGCGCGATACCGCTCGAGGTTGTCCTCGCCGTCGCGCAGCGCATCGAGGACGCGCGCGACATCGCCCGGCAGGCCATCGCCTTGCGGTGAATCCTGGCCTTGGTCGCGCTCACCGCCTTCGTCGCCGTTCTCTTCGCCCGGCTGCGGCTGCGGCTGCGTGGCGTCGTTCTGCGCCTGCTGATCCTGCGGCGGCTGGTTCTGCGGCGGCTGATCTTGTTGCTGCTGATCGCCCGGCTGCTGCGGCTGATCGCCGTCTTGCCCATCTTGCGGCGGCTGGTCTTGCGGCGGCTGATCTTGCTGCGGATCGCCGTCTTGGCCATCTTGCGGCGGCTGGTTCGGATCGTTCTGCGCTTGCTGATCCTGCTGCTGTTGCTGCTGCTGCTCTTGCTCGGCGCGGCGCTGCTCGTCTTCTTGGCGCTGCTGCTCTTCTTCTTCACGCAGGCGACGCAGCGCGAGCTCGAGGTTCCACGCGGCGTCGCGGTTGCCCGGCACGATGCGCAGCGAGCGGCGGAAGCCGTCGGCGGCCTCGCGAAACAAGCGCTGCGCCTCGCGGTGATCGGCTTGCGGCGCAGGCGCGCCCACACCTGCCACCGCACCGCCCGCCGGTCCCGTGGGCGCACCCGGTGACGGCATGAGCCCACCTGGCGGCATGCCCGGGATCGCGCCCGGAATCGCGCCGCCTTGAGCGACCGCGTCTGCGCCGGCTGCGGTAGCCGCGGCGTCCGCTTGTCGATAAAAAGCGAGGCCGAGATCGTAATACGCCGCTGCGCGGATCGGCGCTGAAGCGGGCGGCTCGGTCGCGAGCAAGAACGCCTCGCGCGCCTTGTCGTGCTGATCGAGGGCGAGCAGCGCGAGGCCGCGATTGAGGTGCACGCCGGGGTCCGAGGGAAGCTCGCGCGCGGCGAGCTCGTACGAGCGCAGCGCGCCCGCGGCGTCGCTCGCGCGGAGGCGCTCGTTGCCCTCGCGCACGTTGCCGTTCTCTGCGCGGAACCAGTCCCACGCGCGCGCTTCGGACGCGCCGAGCGCGTGTCCACACGCGAGCACGAAGGCGATCAGCAGCGTCGATACGACTCGCGAGTGGAGCGTCATGGGGCCTTCCTCTTCCTTCGTCGCAGCCGCCCGACCCAGGCG
>Ga0209181_10002640_pt1 | contig 29017 bp, 31 predicted proteins | sample MAT05_FD_187208 | JGI IMG/M metagenome (GOLD analysis project Ga0209181, IMG submission 187208) | Freshwater microbial communities from Lake Fryxell liftoff mats and glacier meltwater in Antarctica - MAT-05 (SPAdes) (version 2) | ecosystem: Environmental > Aquatic > Freshwater > Ice > Liftoff...
GGCAGCATCAAGATCACCGGCGCCGGTGGCGCCGCGCTGGCGACACTGCCACTGGTGGTGCTGGAACCGGTGGAACTGGCCGGCATCTTCGGCCGCGCCTGGGACGCGATCCGGTTGTGGATCAAGTAGATGACGTGCCAGGCAGCCCTGCCTGACTTTGAAGCCAGGCGCGAAAGGCCTGCACGCTGGGCTTGGTCGCTGTGGCTGGTGACAGCACCAGCCAGTAACCCCGCGCTGACACCCAGCGCACCGTGGACAACCTGGTCAGGCGCCGCGCCGCCAGCGCCGCACTGGTCATGAAATCGGGCAACAGGGCCACGCCCAGGCCCACTTGCGCTGCGTTGAGCGCCATCGACATCAAGTCGTAGCGCGGCCCTTCGCCCAGGGCGGGTGGTTGCAAACGCGCAGCGTCGAACCAGCCGACCCAGGCCTCAGGCGCCGTGCTGTGCCCGATGAGCGCGGCCGCAGGTGTGTGCGAGCCCAGCTTGCGGCCATGCTGCCGGGCCCAGGCCGGCGACGCAAAGGGCGACAGCGACAGCGGCATCACAAACTCGCTGACCAGCCCGGTGCGCTGGCCGTCACCGTACTCCAGCGAGACATCCAGGCGCCCGGCGCTGAAGTCCGCCGGGCCGACCCGGGTGGCCATGTTGAGCGTGACCTCAGCGTGCGCGCGAGTGAAACCAGGCAGGCGTTCGATGAGCCAGTGGTTGCCCAAGGACGAGGCCACCGACAAATTGAGCGGCCCGCCGCGACCCTTGCTGGCCATGACGCCGGCCGTCGCGCGCTCAATCGCGAGCAAGGCGGGTCTGACATCGTCCAGAAAGGCTCGACCAGCGTCGGTCAATGCCAGCGCGGCACGCTGGCGGACAAAGAGCGGCGTGCCAAGGCGGTGTTCAAGGCCGATAACCTGCCGGCTGACCGCCGCCTGGGTCAGGTGCAACTCGGTTGCGGCGCGTGTGAAGCTGCCCAGACGCGCCGCAGTATCGACACACAACAGCGCGGTAGTGGAAGGCAGACGCACCGACATGCATGAGATTTTCTCATGCTTGCATGGCAAGTCATTGCTGGCCGAACAAGCCCGGCGCGGCGACATTGCCCTGTCCGCCCAGGAAGTGTCTGCCGCCCAAAGGAGCCCCGCCATGCCCGACCGTCGCCGCCTGCTCAAGCATCTCGCAGCCCTGCCTTTTGCTGCGCCGCTGGCGGCACGGGCGTCCTGGCCGGAAAAGGCCATTCGCCTCATCGTGCCCTCGGCGGCAGGCGGCGCGCCGGACGTCATCTGCCGCCTGCTCGGCGGCGAGCTCGGCAAAGCGCTGGGGCAGGCCGTCGTCATCGACAACAGGCCTGGCGCCTCCGGCAACATCGGCATGCAAGAGCTGGTACGTGCCGCCGGTGACGGCTACACCCTGGGTTATGGCAACGTGGGCACGCTGGCCATCAACGCCTCGTTGTTTGACCGCCTGCCTTACCAGCCCTTCAACCAACTCTTGCCGGTGGCGCTGCTGGGTTACGTGCAGAACGCGCTGGTGGTGCGCAACGACCTGCCAGTGACGGATGTGAAGCAGCTTGTCGCGCTGGCGCGGGCGCAGCCAGGCCGACTGAGCATGGCCTCGGCCGGCAACGGCACCACCGGCCACCTGGGCGGCGAACTGTTCAAGAGCATGACGGGCAGCTTCATGGTCCATGTACCCTACCGGGGCAGCACGCAGGCCATTCAAGACCTCATCGGCGGCCAGGTGGACCTCATGTTCGACAACCTCAGCTCCATCGGCCCCCACATCCGCAGTGGGCGCGTCAAGGCGTTGGCGGTCAGCGGGGGCCGCCGTTCGCCGGCATTCCCGGCCCTGCCCACGGTGGCTGAGGCTGGCGTGCCGGGGTACGCCATGACCGCCTGGGGTGGCATCGTGGCGCCGGCCGGCACCCCGCGCGAGTTGGTCCAGCGCCTGAACACCGAGATCAACAAGATCACCGCGCACCCCGCACTGGCAGAGCGGTGGGCCACTCTGGCCTGGGAGCCGGTGCAGGCGCCCCCGGAGAGCCTGTTTGAACTGGCACGGCGCGAGCAGCCCATGTGGGCACAGGTGATTCAACGCGCAGGGGCCAAGGTGGACTGAGATGCTGGACCTGTTGATCCAAGGCGGCACGCTGATCGACGGCAGCGGCGCGCCGAGGCGCCGCGCCGACGTGGGAATCACCGGCGGCCACATCACGGCGCTGGGTGAGCTGGTCGGCACACCCGCACACCGGCGCATCGACGCCAGTGGCTGTATCGTGGCACCGGGCTTCATCGACAGCCACAGCCATGACGACCTTCTGCTGTTGCAGCACCCGGCGCGCCACCCCAAGCTGCTGCAAGGGGTGACCACCGTCATCACCGGCAACTGCGGCATCAGCCTGGCACCGCTGGTGGCCGCTGCACCGCCGGCGCCCATCGACATCCTGCAAGGCCCGTTCGAGCACGCCTGTTTTTCCGACTATGTGCGCGCGCTGCACGCTGCCGGCCCCGCCATCAACGCCGCGCTGCTGGTGGGCCACACCACACTGCGGGTTGGCGCCATGGATGACCTCAGCCGTGCAGCCAACGCGCGTGAAATCGGCCGCATGCAGGCCGGCGTGGCCGAGGCACTGGAGGCAGGCGCCATTGGCCTGTCCACCGGAGTCTTCTATCCACCCGCGCGGGCAGCCACCACACAAGAGTTGATCGACATCGCCAAGCCGGTGGCCGGTGGCGCTGGCATCGTCACGATGCACTTGCGAGACGAAGGCGACGACATCGACGCGGCCCTGCGCGAGGCCCTGGCCGTGGGCCGAGCACTGGACACGCCGCTGGTGCTGTCGCACCACAAACTCATCGGCCGCGCCAACCATGGGCGTTCAATTCACACCTTGGCACTGGTCGATGAAGCCGCACGCCAGCAGTCGGTGTGCATGGACTGTTACCCCTACACCGCATCGTCCACCATGCTGCTGCCCGAGCGCGTGGCCAGTTGCACCGACGTGCAACTGACCTGGTCCCGGCGCGAGCCCGCCGCCGCGGGCCGCTCACTGCGCGCCATGGCGGCTGAACGTGGCATGGACCCGGTGGCCCTGGCGGCGGCCTTGGTGCCGGGAGGCGCCATTTACTTCGCAATGAGCGACGGCGATGTGGACCGCATCCTGGCACATCCGCTCTGCATGATCGGCTCCGACGGCCTGGCCGGGGCAGGCGCGCAGCACCCGCGTTTGTGGGGCAGTTTTCCCCGCATGCTGGGTCACTACGCCCGCGAGCGCCGGCTGATGTCGCTGGAAGTGGCCGTGCACAAGATGACTGGCCTGCCGGCACGCCGCTTCGGACTCTTGGGTCGCGGCCTGCTGCAGGTGGGCGCCTGCGCCGATGTGACGGTGTTTGACGCCGACACGATTGCCGACCGTGCCACCTACAGCCAGCCCGCGGCAGAGCCCGTGGGAATGCATTGGGTGCTGGTCAATGGCACGGTGGCGGTGGCTGGCGGCGAAGCGCGAGCGCAGCATGCCGGCGCGGTGTTGAAGCGACGGCATTGAGCTTCGTCCAAGGGCTGCTTGGTAAGGGGGGCATGACACAATTCCCGATCAACGAGAGAACGCCCGCCATGACCGACCTCACCTGCTATCTCAACGGCCAGTACCAGCCCGTCTCGCAGGCCAGCGTGAACGTGATGGACCGCGGCTTCATCTTCGGCGACGGCATCTACGAGGTCGTGCCGGTGTACGGCAGCCGACTGTTCCGCTTCGACGAACACATGGCCCGGCTGTCGCGATCCTTGTCCAAGCTGCGCATCGCCAACCCACACGGCCGCGATGATTGGCTGGGCCTGTGCCGCAGCCTGGTGGCCAGCACTTTCGAATCCACCGGCGCCACGGAGCAGCTGGTCTACATCCAGGTCACGCGGGGCGTGGCGCCACGCGACCATGTCATGCCGCAAGGCATCAAGCCCACGGTGTTCATGATGGCCAACCCGATGAAGCAGGCCAGCGCCGAGCAGCGCCACGCCGGCGTGGCCTGCACCACGGCGCGCGACTTCCGCTGGGAACGCGGCGACATCAAGAGCATCAGCCTGCTGGGCAACGTGCTGGCGCGGCAGATGTCGGCCGACCACGGCGCGATGGAAACCATCATGTTCCGCGACGGTTTTCTCACCGAGGCCGCAGCCAGCAATGTGTGGATCGTGCAGGAAGGCGCGCTGCTCGGCCCGCCCAAGAGCGACTACGTGCTCGAAGGCATACGCGTCGAGCTGCTGCGCGAACTGTGCGAAGACTGCGGCGTGGCCTACAACCTGCGCCCCATCCCGGAAACCGATGTGATGTCGGCCGACGAGATCATGCTCAGCTCGGCGACCAAGGAAGTGCTGCCCGTGACCCGCATCGACGGCGAGCTCGTCGGTCACGGCGCCATGCGCGGCAAGCCGGGCCCGGTCTACGCCCGGCTGCACGAGGCCTATCAGCGGGCCAAGCTGACGATGTCGGTCTGAGCGCGCGGCGCCGCCGCAAGCACCGTGGCCGAAGACAGCCTGATCACCTACCCCAGCGCATTCCCCATCAAGGTGATGGGCCCGCAGGTCGAGGGTTTCGAGCAGGCCATGATCGTCGTGGCGCGGCAGTTCGATGCCGAATTCGATGCCCGCAGCGTGGAGCGGCGGCCCAGCAAGGGCGGCAAGTACCTGGGCCTGACGCTCACCGTCACCGCCACCAGCCGCGAGCAACTCGACGAGCTCTACCGCACGCTCAGCACCCACCCCATGGTGCGCGTGGTGCTGTAGCGCCGCAACGGGCTCAGCCGGGCTGCCGGGCCAGGCGGGCGTCGATCTCGATCAGCTTGGCCGGCGCGGCTTCATCGCCGCCGCGGGCGGCCAGGTCGTACCAGTAGCGGGCCAGGCGCAAGTCGGGCTCCACGCCGTCGCCCTTCTCATACATCGCGGCCAGCAGGTACATGGCGCCGACATCGCCGCGTTCGGCGGCCTCGCGGTACCACTGGGCGGCCTGCAAGGCATCCTTGGCCCGGCCCCGGCCGAGGTAGTGCGCCGTGCCCATGGCGACCTGGGCGTCGGCACTGCCGGCCCGGGCGGCGAGTTCGTACCAGTCGTGGGCAGCCTTCAGGTCGCGTGCGCCGAAGTCGCCGTTCTCCAAGCCCTGGCCAAGCGCCAGCTGGGCCGTGACGAAGCCGGCCTCGGCCGCCCGAACCAGCCAGCGCCGCGCCAGGGCCAGGTCGGGTCGTGGCACCTCACCGCGCAGGTGCATGACGGCCAGGTTGTACTGGGCCGCAGGCACGCCGCGCCTGGCCAGCGATTCGAAGGCGCTTCGGGCCGGCACGAGCCGGCCTGAGGCGTACTCGAGAACGGCGCGGTCCAACTCGGCGCGCAGGGCCGGCAGGACTGGCGTCAACGGCGTCAACGGCGCGGCATGCACCAGGCCGCCTGGTCCGACCAGTCCGGCCAGTCCGGCCAGTGCGACCAATCCGGTCAGGAGAAGTTGACAGAGGCGTTTCATCATCGGCTCCAGTCGCTTCTGCGGCACGATACCTTGCATGGCCGCGGCCGGCTTTGTTCGAACTTCGGCAGTGCGGCGCGATGCTCACCGCGCGCATGGTGAAATCGGGCGATGGCCGAACGCCCGAAACTCACCATCAAGACCCGTGTGCCCGAACGCGACCCGCATCGCCGCCCGGTGCGCGCGCTGACCGCGCCGCGGCCCAGCCCGGGCCAGAGCAGCGCACGCGACGCACGCGACGCACCACCCGCCGCCACGCCGCCTGCACGCCCGCCGACCCCGCAACGGCCCGCCGCGCCGCGCGCCCGGCCCCAACCCGTCGCGGCCGCGCCGGCACCCGAGGGCGTGCGTGTCTCCAAGCTCGTCACCGAGCGCGGCCTGGCCTCGCGCCGTGAGGCCGACGAGTGGATCGAGGCCGGCTACGTGCGGGTCGGCGGCCGGGCCGTGGTGCTGGGCCAGCGCGTGGCGCCAGACGCGATCATCGACATCGACGCCCGCGCCCGCGCCACCCAGGCGCGCCTGGTCACGGTGCTGCTGCACAAGCCCGTGGGCTATGTCAGCGGCCAGCCCGAGGACGGCCACGAGCCGGCCGTGATGCTCGTCAAGCCGGCGCATCGCTGGCCAGGCGACAGCTCACGCATCGACTACCACCCCAGCCACCTGCGCCACCTGGCGCCTGCCGGCCGGCTGGACATCGACTCCACCGGCCTGCTCGTCTTCACCCAGGACGGGCGCATCGCCAAGCTGCTGGTGGGCGACCAGACGCGTGCCGAAAAAGAATACCTGGTGCGCGTGCGCCCCACCCGGCCGGGCCCTTTCCCCGAAGAAGGCATGGCGCGCCTGCGCCACGGCCTGGAGCTCGACGGCGTCGCGCTGCGCCCGGCGCGCGTGAGCTGGCAGAACGAGGAGCAGTTGCGCATCGTGCTGCGCGAAGGCCGCAAGCGCCAGATCCGGCGCATGTGCGAACTGGTCGGGCTGGAGGTGCTGGGCCTGAAACGCGTGCGCATCGGCAGCGTGTCCCTGGGCGCCCTGCCTGCCGGCCAATGGCGCTACCTGCGCGACGACGAACGTTTTTAGCGCGCGCTTCCAGCGCCTCGGTTCGCTGTGCCTCAGCCGCCCAGCTGCTCCAGCCGCTTGCGCGCATCGTCGAGCGACGATTTCTGGCCCGTGCCGGTGGCCACGAAACTCTTCAACGCCAGCCTGGCGGCGTCGTTGCGACCGGCCTGCTGCAAGTCGATGCCCTTGCGGTAGTCGATGGGCACGATCTCTGCGCCCTTGAGCGTGGCTGACGACTCGAACAGCTTCACCGCCTCGTCGAAGGCGCCCGCCTCGGTGCGCACCCGGGCCAGGCCATAAGGGCCGACGGCATGGCCCGGGCGGTCCCTGGACAAGCGCTCGAAAAAGCCTTGGGCCTTGGTGGCCTGCCCGTTGTTGACCAGGTTGAATTCCGCCTGGGCCCGTCGTCGGCCTGTGCGGCCACCCGCTGCGTGGCCAGACGCTGCACTTCCGCGGGCTTGCCCGCCAGGTGCAGCGATTCCAGCGCCGGGGCCTTGAACAGAGAGGGGTGCCGCCAAAACTCAGGTCACAACCACTTCGCCGTCGCCGTGCGCCTCATGCGCAGCGCACCAAACAGACTGGGTTGTGGGTAGCAATGCGTTCAGGATCGCACCAACTTGGACAAGGCTAAGCTAAGCTTTGACAACGCCGAAACTGTTCTGATAAGCTATTCTGAGCCACACGTCGTGGAAACTTAATCGTCCGAGGAATCTTATGAAAAGAACATTGCAAAAAAAATCCGCTGCTGTCTTGCTACTGACCTGCCTGAGCTTCGGAGCTTTTTCCGTACACGCCGCAGCCATCCCGGTTAACTTTACGACGTCGAACGGCGTGGTGCCCGGAACCTTCATTAACTACACAATCAACAACATCGGAGGCAGCGCGAGGTCCATTTTCTTTCCTGCTTCATCCGATAACGCACTCTGGTCCTGGACCAGCAATTTTCCCGAATTTGTCGCGATCGGAAATGCTCAGACACTGACAGTGACGTTCGATGCGCCGCTGTCGATTGATCGCCTCGTTTTCGGTGTCCTGAGCATCTCGGGCGCCACTGCTCAGGTGAGTGCATTCGGCGGTACGGCAGGCGTTTCCGATTTCGACCGGACCGATTCTCTACAGGTCTACACGGGGCTGACAGGCGCTGCGACCTACAACCCGTTGACTGGGTTGATCAACGCGCCCACTCGGGATCAATCGCTGATGCTCGGAAGCACTTCTTCAAACACCGTCACATCGCTGAGCCTTGCTGCCATTGGAAGCGGCGGAGGCGGCGACGGCTACACGGTTTTCGTCGGATTCACCCCGGCTGCCGTAGTGCCGGAGCCCTCCACTTTAGGTTTGCTTGCAGTGGGCCTGGGTTTGATTTTTGGGCGTGGCGCTTTCGGGAAGCTTTCGAAGAAAAAGTGGGCGCAGGAGAAAGCCAAGACTTGACCCTGCTGGCGCTCGACTCTGCTGGCGCCCTGCTGACGCCTCCAGCCCCTCGCCCCATGCCTTCAGTGCCATGCTGAGCCTGGGTTCGGCAGCGGCCTGTTGAAAGTCGATCGCAGCCCAGACGAGCGTCATCCATGGCGATCGTCTTCGGGTTTTACCGAGCAGTCGAACGCCAAACCTCGGCGCCGAGAAGCTCTGGCGCAGCCGATCCCCGCGGCCCTGGGCCCCGGGCCGCTTGAAACGTGTTGGCTGGAGAGTCTCAGGCCGCTTGCAGCTGCGATCCACGGGCGGGCGTGCATGGCGGCGCCCGGCCCTGCGGGCCGCGCTCGCAGCCCCTCCTGAGGCGCATGCCCGCGCGCCGGCGCGGTCATGCGTCCACAGTCGGCCTGCAGACCCAGATACATGAGGATCTTCTCGATGACCGGCTGTTAGAGGATCGCCGCGATGATCTTCAACTCGCCGCCGCAGTTCGGGCAGTGCGCCATGTCGATTTCGAACGCGCGCTTGAGCAGCTTGGCCCAGCTCAGCCGCACTGGGCGGTGATGGGCGGACGTTGCCTCAAACTCGGCCGGCGGTGCGGCCTGAGCGGGTGATTCGGGTTCCTGCGGCACCACCTGCGCGCGCAGCTTGGCGTTGGGCGCCGGCGCGCCGTGGTTCGCGCAGCGGGGGTCCGCTCACTTCGCGAAGCGAAGTTACGCGGACACCAAACGGATCAGGTGCAGTCCGGGACGAGGCACCAGCGCAGCCAGCCGCTGCATGAACTCCGGCGGCGACATCACGAGGTGCGTGGTGCCGTCGCGCCAAGCGGTCTTGAGCTTGAGCACGACCTGTCCGGCGGCGTTGGTTTGCACGCGCCTGTTGGCCAAAGCGGGGCGCGTGATGTAGCGGCGCAGTTGCTCCAGCGCCTGGCGATCATCGGCGCCGCAGCGCACGGCGGCAGGCTGCGCTGTTGCCCTGGATGTCGGCGCACATCGATTCCTTGAGGTCCGCGTCCCTCGGCATGGCACCCGGCAACGTCAGCACCTTCTGGCCGGCGCGTGGGCCGAAGGCGGTAAGCCGCAAGGCCACGCCGCTTCCTGCAGCGGCGTGAGCGTGCGGGCCTCGTCCGAATTGCCGTCGCTGTCAGCCATGTCGGTCGAACCCACGTCTTCGACCCACACCCCCCGACGGGTGAGTAGCTTGCGTCATGCGGGTGATGATCTTGTGCAACACCGCCTGCAGCGCCTCGGCGGTTGGCGCGGGCACTTCCACGAAGACAGGTTCGGCGTCGGGGTCGCACCGGTACACGCCGTCCCGCACCAGGCAGTGCAGGTGGATGTTGAGGTTGGCCGCTGAACCCTTCATCCGCAAGTTCGGCTGGATCAGCGCGACCGCACCGCTGTCGGCCTGCTCGGCCTTCAGCGCGGCCTGAGCGAGCAGGAAGCGCGTGATGGCGCGGTGCACCACCTGCAGCACGGGCTTCACCAGCTTGGGTTGCGCGGCCAGTGACAGGCGGCGCGGGATGGGCAGCCGAACCTTGCAAACCCGTACCCACTGGCGCACCGGCAAGTGCGGAATGACATGGTCGACCAGGTGAGAGGCCGTCTGGGCCATGCGCCGGGCCCCGCACGGCGGGCAAAAGCCGCGCCGCTTGCAGCTGAACGCCACCAGCTTGTCGTGCCCGCAGTCGCCGCAGCGCAGCGGCCTGCTCGAAGAAGGTGGCGGCGTGCTGCTGCACCTACCGCCACGAGGACGAACTGCTGGAGCCGCTGGCCACGCCATACCGCCACCTCGACCCCTGCGCGGCGAGATCGGTTCGCCGGGGCCATCCGGGCCGCGCCGAACACCCGTCGTCGTGCATGCCATCGCCTGAACGGCTGCAGCCGTTTCAACCGTCGTTGTCGGCCCGCAGGCCGGGCCAGTTGTTCTGCCAGGCGCCGTTTTCGGGCATCACGTACACCATGCCGCGGCTATGACCGAGCAGCCGCTGGACAACGCTGTCGTAGAAGGCCTCCGGCACCACCACGCAGCCGGCCGATACGCGCCGGTCCCGGCTGTCGGCTGAGGCCAGTTGCAGCGCCCGGCGGTCGCGGGTCGGATCATTTCGAAGCCGGTGGATGGCCAGTGCGCTGTCGTAATCGAGCCAAATGATGGCTTCGCCGGTCAGGTTGCGGCCGGGCTCGGACCGAAAACGACCGGCTGGGGTCGTGCGGTCGCTGTCTCGCAAAGCGCCGTTCTGGGTGCGCTGGCCGACGCCAGGCGCCGATTCATCACCCAGGGCGCGACCGAGCAACACCGACGAGCTGCCGACCAGCACGCCATCGGCCTGAAACACCAAAATCAGCGCCGCCTGCTTGTCGACAACGGCGAACGGCCGTTGACCGTGGTCGCCTCGGGCCAACACTTGCTGCGCCACCTGCAGCGCGGCTACCGACGAGGCCGCGGCGACGGGGCGGTGCGCCGCAACTACTGAGCTGGCGCTCGGTATGAAAGCCTCTGCCGGCCCCGACAAGGCGCAGACCAGCGCCACCGTACCACCCAGCCATGAATACCGCATGTCCGATCCGCGCTGTCCGACAAGCGGCGGCAGGAGCCGCGCGCTGTATCTGGCAACCCGGCGGGTCGCTCACAGCACAAATTTTAGTGACGCCTGCTGCAGTGGCAATCAGGGAAAGTGACGAGGAATCGTGGTGCAAATCGCGGACTTGGCGCCGTCACGCCGGGCCGATGAGCGGTGTCAGGCCCGTTACGCGCCCTTCGGCGTTTGTTTCGACAACGGTAAGGCGGGCACTGCCGACGGGTGCCCGGCCATGACATCGTAGGAGTTGAACACCTGCTGCACCGGCTTGTGATCGGGCAGCACGTACACGACGACGGGATTCCGTGCAATGCGCGGGCCGATCTGTGCGTCATAGAACTTGACCGGCACGTTGATGCAACCGTAAGAAATGCGGTTGTCGGCCGTGGTGAGTGACGCCAGACGCGCCAGCCGCTGCTCACTTGGATTGTTGTTGCGCACGCGGTGCATCGATACCGCAGCCTCGTAGTCCACCCACACCACGTCCTCGCCGAGCATGTTGACCCCGCGTTCGCCGACAAACCGGCCGGCCGGGGTGGTGCGCTCTTCGGGCCGCACCAAGGGGATCGGGCGGGCACCGATGCCCGGCACCGAATCGTCGCCCAGTGCCGACCCGACCAGCACCGGCGTAGCCGCCTGCAGCCGAGCCGCCGCGTCGAACACATACAAACGCGCAAACAATTTGTCGACGATGACGAAATCCGCACCAGCGTTGTCACGCGCATCGGCGACCCAGTTGGCGATATGCCGCGCGTCCGCCGACACATTGGTTTCAGTGCCGAAGTCAGCCCGATGTGGCGAGTGCGCCGCAAGGCGCTCGGCCAGCCCAGACGGGTTCGCGGACACCATTGTGGCTGGCGGCGTGCGCATGGCGGACCCGCTGCCGGGAGCCGTCAAGCGTAGCGCTGTCAATGCGAGAAGGCACGCGACCAGGCCCACTATCAGCCCATTGCGAACACCCGCGCGAATGTCAGCGCCAATCTCAGCGCCGGACAAGGCGGTCTTTAGTTTGTGCCATCTCGACATGGGGAGTCACTTCTGCAGACTGGATCGGGCCAGACGGATTTTTTGCGCGTCCGGATGTCGGCGGCTCAAGAACCACCATCCGACACCCGATCCGGCACCTTGTGACCTCAGTTCCGATCTGCCTGAGCCAGGCGCTCGGTGGCCAGGCCGCTGCTGTCGGTCGTCGACATGCGGTTGTTGTTGTTCATGCCGGTGTTGTTGTTCAACGTCCCGTCGGCATTCCTGTTCATGGTGCCGTCAGTACGGACTGCCGGTTGGCCTTGAATCGTCGAGTCAGTGCTTTGCGTCTGCGGCGTCGTGCCGGGAACGGTGCTGGTCTGCGCATAGGCCAGGCTCAGTCCGCCGGCAACGGCCACGGCGGTCAGGGTAGAAATGAATAACTTGGGGATGTTCATCAGTTGCTCCAATGGTGGAATCTGCTCGTCGCAGAAAGTGGTCTAAGGCCAACCAGGACTTCCGAACTGGCTGAACACAAACCTTAAACCCCGCAACAGTCAGGGGGTGTCGGACAGGGAGAAAGGTTGATGTAAGACGATGGCGTAACGGGCCGACAGAAAATCCAACCGACCCGGGGAGGACAGGAAATTCAAACGCACTTTTTGCTCCCCACCGCCCCCCGGCAATGCTCTTGAACACCCACTGATCTCGATGACCGGCTGTTCGAGGATCGCCGCGATGATCTTGGCCGGCTGGACATCGACTCCACGGGCCTGTTCGTCTTCAACCAGGACGGGCGCATCGCCAAGCTGCTGGTGGGCGACCAGACGCGTGCCGAAAAAGAGTACCTGGTACGCATGCGCCTCACCCGCGCGTGCGCATCGGCAGCGTGTCCCTGGGCGCCCTGCCCGCCGGCCAATGGCGCTGCCTGCGCGACGACGAAGTTTCTAGCGCGCGCTCCTTGCGCGCGCCTCCAGCGCCTTGCTTCGCTGTGCCTCAGCCGCCCAGTTGCTCCAGCCGCTTGCGCGCATCGTCGAGCGACGTTTTCTGGCCCTTGCCGGTGGCCACGAAACTCTTGAACGCCAGCCTGGCGGCGTCGTTGCGACCGGCTTGCTGCAAGGCGATGCCCTTGCGGTAGTCGATCGGCAGGATTTCTGCGCCCTTGAGCGTGGCTGACGACTCGAACAGCTTCACCGCCTCGTCGAAGGCGCCCGCCTCGGTGCGCACCCGGGCCAGGCCATAAGGGCCGACGGCATGGCCGGGGCGGTCCCTGGACAAGCGCTCGAAAAAGCCTTGGGCCTTGGTGGCCTGCCCGTTGTTGACCAGGTTGAAGGCCGCCTGCGCGCCCCATTGGCGCACGTCGTCGGCCAGTTCCTGGTCGGCCACGGTCAACAGGGGTGTCAGCGCCGACAGCGCCGTCTCGGCCTTGCCGTCCTGCAAGGCGACCCGCGCCTGCAGCGCGCGGGCCTGTTCGGGCGACGGCGCGGCGGCAGCCAGCTCGGCGGCCCTGGCCGAGCTGCCGCCCATCATGCCCGGGGCCACGAGATAGAACTCGACCAGCGCGCTGCGCGCCGGGTACCAGGTGGGCTCCAGCGCCTGCGCCTGCGTCAGGGCGGTCTTGATCGCGCCGGCACTGCGCGCCACCTTGAGCATGCCTTCGGACATGGCCTGCACCCCCAGCACGGTGCCCAGCGCATAGTGGCAGGCTGCCGCTTGGGGCAGGCGCTGCACGCAGCCTTCGGCCCGGGCCAGCGCCGTCTGGCGGGCGCCGGGGTCACTGCCCGCCAGCGCCGTCACGGCCAGCGCCAGCACGGCCTGCGCGTCGTCGGCCTGTGCGGCCACCCGCTGCGTGGCCAGACGCTGCAGTTCCGCGGGCTTGCCGGCCAGGTGCAGCGATTCCAGCGCCGGGTCCTTGAACATCTGCGCCTGGACGCCGGCGGTTGAAAGACACAGGCTGGCGCCGAGGGCCAGGGCAAGCACGGCGGGGTTCGGATTCATTCAGCAAGGCAGGAGTTCAAGAGAAACGGATGATGCGCGACGTGCCGGCGCAGCGCAGCGCTGCTGCGACGAACTGCGGTTTGCTGTGCTCGAACGCCGCGGGCCGCCTGATAACCTCGGCGCGATGCCTGCCCCCGCCCGCGCCACGCCCGCCGCCGCACCGCGCGTCTCTCACGGCCTGGCGGCCCTGGCGCTGACGCTGCTGCTCGGCCTGCAGCCCGTCACGACCGACATCTACCTGCCCGCGCTGCCGGCGCTGACGCGTGAACTGGGCGCGTCGATGGCAGCGGCACAGCTGACGCTGTCGGCCTTGATCCTGGCCTTTGGCGTGGCGCAGCTGTTCTGGGGCCCGGTCGCAGACCGGGTCGGACGGCGGCCGGTGCTGCTGACGGGCCTGGCGCTGTACACCGCTGCCAGCCTGGGCAGCACCTGGGCCGGCAGCATCGAACAACTGGTGGCGTGGCGGGTGATGCAGGGCGCGGCAATGGCCGCCGCCGTGGTCTGTGCCCGCGCCATGGTGCGCGACCTGTACGAGCCGCTGGAAGGCGCCCGGGTGATGTCGCTGGGCCTGTCAGGCCTGGGCGTGATTGCCATCGTGGGCCCGCTGGCCGGCGGGCTGGCCACAACGGCCTGGGGCTGGCGCGCCGCGCTGGCGATCGTCACCGCCGCCGGCGCGCTGACGCTCTTGTTCGTCGCCCTGCGCCTGCCCGAGACGCAGACGACCCTGAACCCGCAGGCCACACGTTTGCGGCCGCTGTTGCAGGCCTGGCGCCACATCGGCCGCCACCGCAGCTTCGTGGCCTGGACGGCGCTGATCTCCTGCACCTACGGCGGGCTCTTCACCATGCTGGCGGGCTCGTCGTTCGTCTACATCGAATTGCTGGGCCTGTCCCCAGGCAGCTACGGGCTGTGCATGGCGCTGGGCTCGTCGAGCTACCTGGCCGGCACCTTCGTATGCCGACGCTGGCTGGCCCGGCTGGGCATGGCCGGCGCCGTGCGTCGCGGCGCCGCCTTCACCCTGGCCGGGGGCCTGCTCATGTGGGTGCCGGCCGCGCTGGGCGTGCACCACGCGGGGGCGATCTTGCTGGCCCAGTGCCTGTTTGCGTTCGGCCACGGCATCCATCAGCCCTGCGGCCAGGCGGGCGCGGTCGGGCCCTTCCCCCAAGCCGCCGGTGCGGCATCGGCGCTGGCCGGTTTTGTCTTGGCGGCCACGGCCTTCGTGGTCGGCCTGTGGCTCGGGCAGGTGCTTGACGGCAGCCTGCTGCCCTATGCCCTGACCCTGGCGTTCTGGTCGGCGCTGACAGCGCTGGTGGCGTGGACGCTGGTGCAGCGCATCGCCGTGGTATCGCGGCCGGCATGAAGCCGCTGGCCGTGTGTCTGGCGGGGCCGACGGCCTCGGGCAAGTCGGCCGCCGCGATGGCCCTGGCCGCCGAGTTGCCGCTGGAGATCATCAGCGTCGACTCTGCCCAGGTCTACCGCGGCATGGACATCGGCACCGCCAAGCCCAGCGCGGCCGAGCGCGGCCGCGTGCCGCACCACCTGATCGACATCCTCGAACCCACGCAGACCTACTCCGCGGCGCGCTTCGTGGCCGACGCGCAGCGCCTCATCGCCGAGGTTCGCGCACGCGGGCGCCTGCCGCTGCTGGTGGGCGGCACCATGCTGTACTTCAAGGCCCTGGCGCAAGGGCTGTCGGCCATGCCGGCGGCCGATGCTGCAGTGCGCGCCGAAATCGACGCCGAGGCCGCCCTGCTCGGCTGGCCGGCCATGCACGCAGAACTTGCGCGCGTGGACCCGCAGACCGCATCGCGCCTGGCACCCGCCGACGCCCAGCGCATCCAGCGCGCCCTCGAGATCTGGCGGCTGAGCGGGCGCACCCTGTCCGACTGGCATGCACAGCAGGTGCCTGCCCCGTCTGCTGCGTCTGCCGCGGCATGGCCGCTGGTTTCGCTGGAGCCAAGCGAGCGCAGCTGGCTGCATGCCCGAATCGCCGAGCGCTTTGACGCCATGCTCGCTGCCGGGCTGGTCGCCGAGACCCGTGCCCTGCGTGGCCGCAGCGACCTGTCGGCGCTTGTGCCAGCCATGCGTTGCGTGGGCTACCGGCAGGCCTGGGCGGCGCTGGAGAGCGGCACTGAACAGGGCCTTCGCGACAGCGGCATTGCGGCCACGCGACAACTCGCGAAACGACAGTTGACGTGGCTGCGGTCCATGCCCGCCCGCACCGTGGTGGCCTGTGACGAGGACGCTGCCCTGCCCACGGCGCTTCGCGCGTTGCGCGCGGCAGCAGCGCTTGCCGCATGACGCCGCACCTGGCCCCGTTCTTGCGCACCTGTCTTTATTGGCTTCTACGACGAACGCTGGGCCCCGAGCCTTAGGGTGAAGCCTGGGGCGAACAGCCGTCGCGGCGGGATATAGTCCGGCCGCCCGGGCTGCTTGTGGCCGAGGCGGCTCGGCAGGCAGGCGGGCCGGATACTGTGAATTCAATGCCATCAACCAAGTCTTCTTGGAATGGCCGGCTGGAGGAGTCGAGTGGATTTCGCCCAAGAACAACGGACACCGATGAAGCATCTGGTGTCCATAGGCTTCGTGCTGGCCCTGCACCTCGCGGTGGGCTGGGCGCTGGTGAGCGGTATGGCGGAACGGATGATCCAGGTGATCCGGGCGCCCATCGAGACCAAGATCATCGAGGAGGTGAAGCCGCCGCCGCCGCCGCCGCCCGAGAACCTGCCCCCGCCGCCCAAGTTCGCGCCACCACCGCCGTCCTTCGTGCCGCCGCCCGAAGTCAACGTGAACCCACCGCCGACCCCGGCACCGACCATCACCACGACACAGGTGGCGCCGCCAGTGACCACCGTCACCGTCGCGCCAACTGCGCCCGCGGCGCCCCCTGCGGTGGCGGTGGCAGCGCCACGCGTGCCCGTACGCACCGAACCCCGGGTCGATTTCCAGAACGTCTGCGACAAGCCCGAATACAACCGCCAGGCCCGGGCTGCAGAGGCCCAGGGCGCGGTGACCATCCTCTACACGATGGACACCACCGGCATCATCAACGAAGCCACCGTCGAAAAGTCTTCCGGCCCGACCCGAGAGCACAAGATGCTTGACCGGCTTGCCCTGGATGCCGTGCGCGCCTGCAAGGGCAAGCCCGGCACGCTGGACGGCAAGCCAGAAAAGCTCACCTCTCGAATCACCTACGTCTGGAAGATTGCGGACTGAACCCGTCATCCCCCGAATCCGGCCCAACAGGCCGTGTCAGCTTGTCCCTTGGAGAAACCATGTCACTGAACCATTTCCCGCAGGCCCGCATTTGGTTGGCCAAGTCGCTGGCCTCGTTGCTCGCCTGTTTCGTGTTAGCGGTCAGCGTGCCTACCCTGGCCTTTGCACAGGCTGCGTCGGCGCCTGTGGCCGCAACGCCGGCGGCGAACGTGGTGACGGAAGAAGCGGTCGAGAACCCGTTCGGGCTTCGCGGTAGCTGGCAGACGTCGGACTGGGTCAAGCGCACCACGCTGATCATCCTGGTCATCATGTCGGTGGCAAGCTGGTACGTCATCTTCGTGAAACTGTTCGAGCAGCACGTCATGCTCAAGAGCGGGCGGGCCGACGCCGACACATTCTGGAAGTCCAGCAGCGTCAAGGTCGGGCTGGGCGCGCTCCAGGAGGGCTCGGCATTGCGCTTCATCGCCGAGCAGGGCATCAAGGCCGCCGACCACCACGAAGGCACGATGGTCGAGTCGATCGACAAGCACACCTGGATCTCGATGTCCGTCGAACGCTCCGTGGGCAATGTGCAAAGCCGCTTGTCCAGCGGGCTGGCGCTGCTGGCCACCGTGGGGTCAACTGCACCGTTCGTGGGCCTGTTCGGCACCACTTGGGGCATTTACGAAGCGCTGGTGAAGATCGGCTTGAGCGGCCAGGCTTCGATCGACAAGGTGGCCGGCCCCGTCGGCGGCGCCTTGTTGCTGACCGCCATCGGTCTGGTCGTGGCGGTGCCCGCGGTGATGGGCTACAACTGGCTGGTTCGCCGCAACAAGACCGTGCTGGACCAGACGCGCGCCTTTGCCGGTGACCTTCAAAACGTGCTGCTGTCCGGCAAGCGTTGACCGCGCGCCCTGTTGACCAGATCACGACGAGGGACGCGGCATGGCCATGCAAGTAGGAACCGGCGGCGACGCCGAGGAGGAGTTCAACAACACCATCAACACCACGCCGATGGTGGACGTGATGCTGGTGCTGCTGATCATCTTCATGATCACGGTGCCCGTCATCACGCAGAGCATCCCGCTTGATCTGCCCAAGGAACGCAACATCCCGACCATCACCAAGCCACAGAACATCGTGTTGGCCGTGGACCGCGACGGTGCTGTGTTCTGGGGTATGGAGCGCCTGCCGGACAACGAGACGCTGGTCAACCGCCTGAAGATCGAATCCGTGAAGGAGCCGCAACCCGAAGTACATATCCGCGGCGACTCTGAGGTCCGCTACGAGGCGGTGGGCCGGGTGGTGGTGGCCTGCCAGCGCGCTGGCATCTTCAAAGTGGGTTTCATCACCGAGCCACCGGCTGGGATGGCCCGATAAACGTCGCAGCACGCGCTAAGGATTCAAGTCATGGGAATGAATGTCGGTTCGGGTAGCGAGGGCGGCGAGGAAGAAGTGATGATCGACATCAACACCACGCCGTTGATCGACGTGATGCTGGTGCTGCTGATCATGTTCATCATCACCATCCCGATCCAGACCCATGCGGTGAAGATGAACATGCCGGTGCCCAACAATGCGGCACCACCGCCCAAGCCCCCGGAAATCGTGCGCATCGACGTCGACTTCGACGGCACCATCGGCTGGAACGGCGAGATCGTGCCCGACCGCAACGAGCTCGAGGCACGCCTGCAGGCGTTGGCGCTGATGGCCGACCAGCCCGAGGTGCACCTGCGCCCCAACAAGCTGGTGACTTACAAGCACGTCGCCATGATCATGGCTTCGGCGCAGCGCCTGGGGGTCACCAAGATCGGCATCGTGGGCAACGAACAGTTCCTGAATTGACCATGAAGACCTTGCGTGCCCTGACCATAGGCCTCATCGCGGCCGGGAGCTTTTCGCTGACGCAGGCCCAGGGCCTTCGCCCGGAAGTGGGCAGGCCGCTGCAGCAGGCTGCCGAGTACCTGAAGTCCGGCAAGGCCCGGGAAGCCCTGGCCAAGGTGCGCGAGGCCGAGGCCGTCTCGGGCCGCACCGCGGCCGAGCAACTGACCATAGACCGCATGAAGGCCGCCGCTGCGCAACGCGCTGGTGACCAGGCCACGGCTATCCAGGCACTGGAAGCCATCTACTCCAAGGTCGGCGGCGCCGAACAAGGCCAGGTGGCTGAGCAGCTTGCGTCGGCCTACGCGCAGCAGCGCAACAACGCCAAGGCCTCGGAGTGGATCAACAAGGCCGTTCAGGCCGGCAATAACAGTGGCAGCGTCAAGCAGATGCAGAGTTTTCTGCAAGGTGCCAGTGGCGACTTTGCCGCCATTGCGCGCGACGCCGGGGCCGCCGTGGCAGCCGCTGAGCAGGCGGGTCGGCGTGCTGATGAAGGCGACCTGCTGCGGCTGGCCGACGCCCAGCAACGCACCGGCCAGACCGCGTCGCATATGGCCACGCTGGAAAAGCTGTTGTTGAACTACCCCAAGAAGGACTACTGGAACGCGTACCTGGGCCGCCTGCCGCGCAAGGCTGGTTTCTCAAGCCGCTTCGAGTTGGATGTGCTGCGCTTGCGTCTTGCCAGCGGGACCATGACCAGGACCGAGGACTTCATGGAAATGGCGCAATTGGCGCTGCAGGCCAGACTGCCGGCCGAGGGCCGGCGGATTACAGAGCAAGGTTTCAAGGCCGGGATGCTGGGCACTGGCGCCGAGGCCGCGCGGCACAAGCGATTGCTTGATCTGGCCAAGATGCGCGAGGCCGAGGCCACCGCCAGCATGGCCAGCCAGGCCACCGCGGCAGCGACCGAAGCCGATGGCGAGGCGCTGGTGCAGGTAGGCTACGCACAGGTCTCGCTGGGCGACGTCGATGCGGGCATCAAGTTGATTGAGCAAGGTATTGCCAAGGGCAAGCTCAAGCGGCCTGACGACGCTCGCCTTCGGCTGGGCATGGCGCAGCTGCAGTCGACAGCGCCGGGCGCCAAAGCCACGGCGGCGCAGACCTTGCGCGCGGTCCGGGGCAATGACGGCTCCGCCGATATCGCTCGCTTGTGGGTGCTGTTGGGCAACTCCTGATCAGCACGACACCAGCCCGCGCGGCGGAAATTCGCCGCGGATGCCGTCTTGGCCGCGGCGGGCTCGGGAAGTTTGCGCAGTGAGCCCTCAGACCGCGCCGTCGCGCAGAATCTCGGGCATGAACACCCCCCTGCCCTCGGCCACGCTGCCGACCTTTCTTCAACCGCTGGGCCAGGGCATCTACGCCGTGGACACCGGTTTCCACCGCGACCACTTCGACGCCGCCTACCTGCTGGTGCACGAAGGCCGCGCCGCCTTCATCGACAGCGGCACCAACCACGCCGTGCCGCGCCTGCTGGCCTCGCTGGACGTGTTGGGCCTGGCCCGCGATGCCGTCGACCTCGTGATCCCCACCCACGTGCACCTGGACCACGCTGGCGGCTGCGGGCTGTTGATGCAGGCCCTGCCGAACGCGCAGATGTGGGTGCACCCGCGCGGCGCACGGCACATGGTCGACCCCAGCGCGCTGTGGCAGGGCGCGCTGGCGGTGTACGGCCAGGCCGAAATGGAACGTTCGTATGGCGCACTGGTGCCCGTGCCGGCCGACCGTGTGCAGGCCACTCACGACGGCATGACCCTGTCCCTGGCGGGCCGCACGCTTTACGTGGCCGATACCCCCGGCCACGCCAGACACCACCACTGCCTCTGGGACGCCACCTCGCGCGGCTGGTTCACGGGCGACACCTTCGGCTTGAGCTACCGCGAACTGGACACCGCACAGGGCCCGTACATCCTGCCCACCTCGACCCCGGTGCAGTTCGACCCGCCGGCCCTGCGGGCCTCGATCGACCGCCTGTTGTCGCACGACCCGCAGTGCATGTACCTCACCCATTACAGCCGGGTGACCGAGGTGCCCAGGCTGGCCGCCTTGCTCAAGGGTCAGCTCGACCAGATGGTGGGCCTGGCAGAACGACTGCGCGAATCGCCCGACCGGCACGAAGCCCTCAAGCGCGGCCTGCTGGACATCTACGCCGACCGCCTGCAGGAACACGGCACGGCGCTGACACGCGCACAGATCGCCGAACTGCTGGCCATCGACCTGGAGCTCAACGCCCAGGGCATCGCGGTCTGGCTGGACCGATAGCGCCACCCCCACGCCACCCCCGGGCCACCCCCGATAGAAAGCCGCCATGCAGCAGACAGTTCATTTCGGCCTGGGCGGCCGCGTCGTCGTCATCACCGGCGGGTCGCAGGGCATCGGTGAGGCTTGCGCACGTCGGCTCGTCGGCGATGGCGCCGCGGTGGCGTTGTGGGACGTGGCCGACGCCGCCGGCGCGGCCTTGGCCGCCGAGTTGGTCGCTGCCGGCGGCCGGGCTGTGTACTGCCACTGCAACGTGGCCCGCAAGGCCGAGGTCGACGCCGCCCTGGCCGCGACGCTGGCCGCGTTCGGCACGGTGGACGGGCTGGTCAACAACGCCGGCATCTTCAAGGCCGCCGCGTTCGTCGACATCACCGAGGCCGACTGGGACGCCGTCATCGATGTCAACCTCAAGGGCTCGTTCCTCGTCGGCCAGGCCGTGGCCCGGGTGATGCTGGCCAACGACGAAGGCCGCGGCCGCGGCGCCATCGTCAACATGAGCTCGGTGAACGGCACGCTCGCCATCCCCAGCATCGCCAGCTACAACGCCAGCAAGGGCGCCATCAACCAGCTGACGCGCGTGATGGCGCTGTCCTTTGCCGACCGCGGCGTGCGCGTGAATGCCGTGGCGCCGGGCACCATCGCCACCGAGCTGGCGCTGAACGCCGTGCTCACCAGCGACGAGGCGAAGGCCAGGATCATGAGCCGCACGCCCATGAAACGCCTGGGCGAACCGGGCGAGATCGCCGACGTGGTGGCCTTTCTGCTCAGCGACGCCTCGAGCTACATGACGGGCGAGATCGTGGTGGTCGATGGCGGGCGAATGACACTGAACTACACCGTGTGAGCGGGCCCCCAAGCTCACGCCGTTCGCGCCCCCCCGAGGGGGAGCCGGGCCGCCTTGGGGCGGCCCGGCGTCGGCCCGGTTGATGCTGGAAGCCTTCCTGGTTTCCACCGGCGTCGTTGCGCTGGGCGAAATGGGCGACAAGACGCAGCTGCTGGCCTTGTTGCTGGCGGCGCGCTTTCGCAGGCCGCTGCCCATCATTGCCGGCATCTTCGTGGCCACGGTGCTGAACCACGCGGTGGCTGGCGCGCTGGGAGCCTGGTTGACGACGCTGATCGACCCGCAGTGGCTGCGCTGGCTGCTGGGCGGCTCGTTCATCGCCGTGGCGCTGTGGATGCTGGTGCCCGACCGCACCGAGGACGCGCCCAGCGCGGCGCACGGGCGCCTGGGGGTGTTCGGAGTCACCGTGGTGGCGTTCTTCCTGGCCGAGATGGGCGACAAGACACAGATCGCCACCGTGATGCTGGCCGCCCGTTTCGACGCCCTGACCGCCGTCGTGCTGGGCACCACGCTGGGCATGATGCTGGCCAACGTGCCTGCGGTGCTGCTCGGCGACAAGGTGATCCGCTGGGTGCCCATCCGCTGGGTGCACCTGGCCGCGGCGCTGGTGTTCGCCGGCCTGGGCGTGGCCGTGCTGGCCGGCGTCGGCAGCTGAAGGACAAGCACCGGCGCCGGGCCACAATCGGGCCATGAAATACCTCCACACCATGGTCCGCGTGGCCGATGTCGACGCTTCGTTGCACTTCTACCGCGACGCCCTGGGCCTGGACCTGTTGTCTCGCCGGGACAGCGAAGCCGGCCGCTTCACGCTGGTCTTCCTGGCCGCGCCCGGCGACGCCCAGGCGCAGGTCGAGCTCACCTACAACTGGCCCGCCGCCGACGGCACGGCCGAGGCCTACACCGGCGGCCGCAACTTCGGCCACCTGGCCTATGCCGTGGACGACATCTACGCCACCTGCCAACGCCTGCTTGACCATGGTGTGCTGATCAGCCGGCCCCCGCGCGACGGCCGCATGGCCTTCGTGCGTTCGCCCGACGGCGTGTCCATCGAGCTGCTGCAAGCGGGCGCCGCGCTGCCACCCGCCGAGCCGTGGTCGAGCATGCCCAACGTGGGCGCCTGGTAAAAACCATCGGGCGATGTACCTGCCGAGCCACTTCGAGCAACACGACCCCGAGGCCCTGCACGCGCTGATGCGCGAGCACCCGCTGGCCACCTTGGTCAGCGTGCGATCGGACGGCCCGACAGCCGACCACGTGCCGCTGGAGTTCGACGCCGCCACGCGCACCCTGCGCGGCCATGTGGCGCGCGCCAACCCGCTGTGGCGCGAGGCCGCCGGGAAGGCGGTGCTGGCGGTGTTCTGCGGGCCGCAGGCCTACGTCACGCCCAGTTGGTACCCCAGCAAGGCGACCATGCACAAGGTCGTGCCCACCTGGAACTACACCGTGGTGCACGCCCACGGCAGGCTGCAGGCGGTGGAAGACGCGCCCTGGCTGCACGACCTCGTCAGCCGACTCACGCGCCACCATGAAGCACCCCGTGCGCAGCCCTGGGCCGTGAGCGACGCGCCCGACGACTACGTGCAGCAGATGTTGCGCGCCATCGTGGGCATCCAGATCCCGGTCGACCGGCTCGTCGGCAAGTGGAAGGTCAGCCAGAACCGCAGCGCAGATGACCGCCAGGGTGTGGCCCGGGGATTGGCCGAGGAGGCACACCACCCGCAGGCTGTGGCGATGGCTCGGCTGGTGCCTGTCGACCCGGCGAGCTGAGCCTTCAGCCCGCAGATGCGGCCGGCTGGCACGGCCGGATAGAGCCTCGGGAAGTCCTGGCCGGCGGCGTCGGCGGCCAGCATCTCGCTCCGCCAGGCCGGCATCGACGCGTCGCTCCAGTTCGACCGCAACCACCTGGGCCTGAACCCGCTGGCGCACCCACTGCCAACTAACGCACGTCGGGATTTCTTACACCCCGACGACCCGCGGCTCCACGCCGCGGCGACGGGCCCTTTTGCAGCCCCCTCGAACCGAGGGTGCGACACGCCGCCATGCGGGCTCGCGGGTGCCGAACCGCGGCGACATGTCACGACTTTCGCGCCACTGCACAGTGCGCCGTGTAACGGCGGGCCAGAACGCGCCAAAGCGGCCCGCCGCTTGCAACATGCCTTTGCAGAGACTGTCCGGCCGTACCGGGCCACCACTGCAAAAGGAATGATCTTGAAGAAGCTAACCGCGAATGTCCTGGCCACCGCAGCCCTGGCCCTGCCGGTGCTGGCCCAGGCCGGCATGGTGGTGCTGGTCGATGCCTTCGACGCCCCGTCCATGTTCGTTTACGACACCACCACCGCCTCCGGGGCAGGCGTCAGCCAGACTTCCACGCTGGTGGCCGTGAACCCGCCCGCCAACAGCATCCCCAGCCGTACCGTGATGCACGAGCTGCTGCTGGGAACCAACGGCGGCCCGCCCATCGCCGGCGCGCAGTCGAACGCCACGGTGTCGCAAGGCATACCGCCCGGCACGCTGTCCATCAGCAACAGCTCGGGCCGCGACTCGAGGGTCACGGTGAGCTGGACGCTGCCGTCCTCATTCATCCCGAATTTTTCGACGCTGGGTCCGGCCAGCCTGGCCTTCGACCTGTTGCTGACCGACCAGAACGTGATTGCCGACATGTACTTCGACGGTGCCCTGTTCGGCACGCGCACGCTGATGCAGTACGACGGTATTGCCGGCTATCCGGTGCTGGCCCCATTGGCTCAGTACTTCAGCCTGACGGCCGCGCAGCAAGACCTCATCGCCGCCAGCTCGAACAAGGTGCTGATGCTGCAACTGAACGGCCCCACCGGCTGGGACCTGCGGCTGGACAACTTGCGCTTCGAAATCCCCGAGCCCGGCTCGCTGCCGCTGGCTGCCCTGGCCCTGGCCGGTGCTGCCGCAGCGCTGCGCCGCCGCAAGGCCACCACGCAAGCCACCTGAAACCCCGGCCCGAACTTTGGCATTACCTGTATCACCCTGGAGCTTGAACATGATTCGCACCCTGATTGCATCCGCCGCCCTGACCGCCGGCCTGGTGGGCCAAGCCGGCGCCGTGGCCACCGTGTTGGTGGACAACTTCGAAGAGTTCGACCAGTTCGTCTGGACCCACCCAGAGGACTACCCGACCACCGAAACCAGCGCGGCGATGGTCAACGGTCTGACTCGCACCGTGACACACGCCTACGCTGGTCCGCTTGGGGCCGCCGAAACACACTTTCTGTCCACGGGCCCCAACTTCGACAGTGGCCACCTGTCGGTGAGCAACGGCACTTTTGCGTCGACCGGCACGGTGTCCTGGGCACTGACTGCGCCGTTCCTTTCGGGTATCAGCGCCGGCGTGACGGCACTGAAATTCGATGTCGTGGAGTCTGACGCCCTGCTGGTGACCGCGACGCTGAAGCTCAACGCCATGACCCTGGGTTCACAGTCCTTCGGCGCACCAGGCGTTGTCAGCTTCGCGCTTGGCGCCAGCCAGAGCAGCAGCATCGCCGCTGGCGGCATGCTGTCACTGGTGTTTACCGGGCCACTCACCGGGCCGGTGGCCTACGACATGACCATCGACAACGTGCGCTTCGAGGTCTCGCCGGTGCCTGAAACCAGCACCGCGCTGATGATGCTGGCCGGCCTGCTGGCCGCTGCCAGCCTGCGCCGTCGCCTGGCGCTGGCCAGCGAGCGCGCCTGAGCCCGTGCCGCGCCTGTGCGGGCGCGGCCAGGCGGGCGCGGCACGGGCGTTTGCAGACGACGTTCCCCAGTGGGTACGCGGCGCCAGGGCTTTTGTCCGCTGCCATAGCGTCACCCGTTGACGGCAGCGGGCTCACGCCCCGGCCTCAGGCGCCCTGCAATTCGCGGTGCAGCCAGGCTCGGGCCAGCGCCCAGTCGCGTTTGACGGTGGCCAGACTCACGCCCAGCACCTCGGCGATCTCTTCGTTCTCCAGGCCGCCGAAGAACTTCAGCTCCACCACCTTGGCCGCACGCGGGTCCACCGGCTCGAAGGCCAGCAAGGCCTCGTGCACCCTCACCACATCGGCACCGGGGCCGTCGGCCACCCACTCGGCTTCGGCCAGCGTCAATGAAACGAGCGGCGCGTCGCGCTTGAGCGCCTGCTTGGCGACCGCGTGGTTGACCAGAATGCGCCGCATCATGATGGACGCCACGCCCAGAAAGTGGCTTCGACTCTGCCACCGCGTACGCGTCTGTTCCTTGAGCCGGAACCAGGCCTCGTGCGTCAGCGCCGTGGCGCTGAGCGTGTGGCCGGCGTACTCCTTGCGCATCTGCGCGCGTGCGCTGCCTTTGAGCTCGGCGTAGAGCGCGGCGAAGAGCGCGTCAACGGGCCGCTCGGCGGCGGGGTCCCCGGACTCCGGGCTGCCTGCAGCCGCCTCGCCGTCCAGTTGGGCCAGCCACTGCGTGATGTCTTCGTTGGTGCCGCCATGACTGCTTGCTGCCATGCGGATCATTGTGGCGGCTTGGCCAAGAAAGAAATCTGCGTCACGTGAGCCTCGGGCGCGGCCGGGCGTGCGCTATTGGACAGGGCAGGCCTCGGTGTGAGGGTGCCTCTGCCACAGCGACCACCGCGCCCACCCCAACCACCACGCCACTAGAAAGTGACCCGAATGTCTCAGCTGCAAAACTCTGCCCGCACCCTGGGCGCCCTGACTGCCACGCTGGCCGCGCTGGCTTTGACCGCCTGCGGCGGCGACAACGGCAGCCCCGCCGCTGCCGCCCCGGCGCCCACCACCACTGTGGCGGGTGCCGTGGTCAAGGGCCCTGTGGCGGGTGCGCAGGTCTGTGCCTACACCGTGGTGGCCAACGGCCGCGGCAGCGCCGTGGGCAGCTGCACCACCTCTGACGGGCAGGGCCGTTACAGCTTCAACCTGCCCGTGGGCACCGGCCCGCTGTGGGTGGAAGCCAGCGGCGGCAGCTACACCGACGAGGCCACCAACGCCGTTACCGCGCTGCCCGCGGGCAGTTCGCTGCGCAGCATCATCACCGCCAACGGCGGCAACGTGGACAGCATGCTCACGCCGCTGACGACGCTGGCGCTGAACGCCGCGGCGGCCACCGCGGGCAGCACCGGCACGCTGAACGCTGCGGTCTACGCCGCCGCTGCCGCGCAGCTGATGTCGGCCTTCAACCTGCCGACCGGGCCGAACAACGCGCTGAACATCAACACCACGCTGCCAGCCTTCGGCGCCAGCGCGAATAGCTACGGCACCGCGCTGACCGTCATCTCGCGGATGGTGGCCAACGGTACGACGCTGGCGGCCCTGCTGGCCACCACCAACCCGCAGACGCTGGCCGCAGCCTATGCGGCGGCCGCTACGGCGCCTGCAACACCGGCTGCCCCACCGGCTGCGCCCAGCGGTGGATCGGTCGCGCTGAGCTTTTCTGGAGCTACCGATGTCGGCCCGGTCGACACCTCGGCATTCACGCCAGGCAACAGCACGCTGCTCCAAGCCTATGAATTCGGGGTGGGAACGGCGAACGAGTTCTTGACCATCATCGCCAACGCCAGCGTCGCCGGCAGCACCGACCCGAATCGGTCACGGCGCTTCGTGGTGCAGTTTCGGACAGTGGCACCGGGCGTCGGCTCGACATTCACGCCTCCGATCGGCACCAACAGCGTCGGGATCCAGTTCTACCAGTTCGAAGACAACCTGGTGCCCACGCCGACGGGCCGCTTGTACAACGGGGCCGGCGGGACGGTGACCGTGGTGGCTCGTACCGCCTCGAGCATCACGGTTCGGCTGAGCGGTGTGAGCTTGACCCCCGGCGCCTTGTTCAGAGGTTTGCCGACGACGGGCGCATTCGTCGCCAACGGCGACATCACCGCCCCCATCCAGAAGTGAATTGATTCACCGACCGGTCAAGAACCGCCAACCCACCATTCCCGGAGTCCACATGCGCATGCTTTCACACCCCGCCCTTCCCACCCGCAGCAAACAGCGGGCCATTGCGGCAGCGGCCATCCTGCTGCTCCTGGCGCTGCCCGCCGCGCAGGCCGCCGACGCGCCCAAGCCCGTGGCTGTCGATGCCAGCTTCAATGCGGCGTCTGTGGCTGCCTCGGGCTTCACCATCGCCGACAACAAGGCGCTGAAGGGCATCACCCGCGTGGCCGTGCCAGTGTTCGTGGTCGATTTCGTCACCGCCGACAACGTGCGCACGCAAACCTCGGGCTTCGGCAGCGCAGGCCGGGCCAGTTCGGCGCTGTACTACAAGCTGCTGGGCGTGGGCGAGCCCGAGTTCCAGGCGCTGACGGACGCCATGTACGCCGACTTCCTGCAGCGCCTGAAAGACAGCGGTCTGGAGGTGCTGGACAAGGCAGAGTTTCAGGCTGCGCCGACCTACCGCAAGCTGGCCGACGGGGGCGAAAAAGCGCCTGTCAAGAGCAGCACCAACACCGTGCTCACACCGCCCGGCATGCCCATCTACGGTTTTGCCCGCATGAGCAGCGGACCGGCCAAGCCGTCCTCAGGTCTGTTCGGCGCGCTGTCGGGCATCGGCGCCGGCTTCTCGGCGGCGGGCGACGCGATCGCCAGCGGGGACCTGGCCACGCAGTTGAACGCCGCCACCATCGAGGTGCGGCTGCGCGTGAACTTTGTTGAACTGGCCGACCACAACAAGGGCTTCTTCGGGCGCCTGTCCAGCACCGCCAGCACCACCGGCAAGGCCTTCCCCAGCATCGACGGCGTGATGGTGCAGGTGCAGCAGGGGCCCATACGCAGCAGCATGACGTTGAACAACGCGCTGGTGCTCGACCCGGCGGTGTTTGCCGAGGTGCGCGAAAAGCCCACCACCGCGGGCGACGTGGCCGGCGCCGTGCTGGTGGGCCTGATCCGCCTGGCCAGCAAGAGCAGCGACAGCAGCAGCAGCACCGAAATGGAAGCCATCGCCGACCCCGCCCGCTACAAGCAGATCGTCGGCGCGGGCATGGGCAGCCTGTCCGACGTGCTCGTGACCCGGCTGAAGGCCGAACGCTGAGCGACCGAACGGTTCCCAGCGATTTCACACACCGGAGACCGCCATGCCCACCCCCGTCATTGCGCCCAACACCGCCCCCGTCACCACGCACATTACCGCCCACCTCAACACGCCTGAGCAACACCCCACCCGCGCGCTGCGCTCGGCTTGGCTTTGGCCTGTCGTGGCCGCCCTGCTGACGGCTTGCGGTGGTGACGGTGACTCCGACGCCGGCCCGGCAGCCGGGGGCGCCAGCGTCGCCGCGGCACCGCTGGTGGTGTCGGCCGGGGTGCCGGCCAGCCTGAACGGCACGCTGGACAAGGCCACCGCCCAGTTCGAGCACGGCAGCAGCAGCGCGC
>Ga0209181_10002641_pt1 | contig 29001 bp, 28 predicted proteins | sample MAT05_FD_187208 | JGI IMG/M metagenome (GOLD analysis project Ga0209181, IMG submission 187208) | Freshwater microbial communities from Lake Fryxell liftoff mats and glacier meltwater in Antarctica - MAT-05 (SPAdes) (version 2) | ecosystem: Environmental > Aquatic > Freshwater > Ice > Liftoff...
ATCGACAGAAATGTCGACGCTAGTCCGCCCTCGGGGCGGACTTTGTACGTAGAGCCCGAGGTTTTAACCAAGGGCTCGGGCGGGCGGGCGGCGTCCAACTCCACACGAAAAGGGCGAAACACGAGTCACATGCGCGATTCCTTTCGCGTGTACCCCCCAGGACGGGGCACAATGCGCGCCCCCGGAGACCACCCAGCCAGATGCAGACGATCTTCGAGCTTTGCTCGCCCCGCGCCGACGTCCCCAAGGGAAGGATCAATGAGTCCGATTTCGCCGCGGATCTTGCCAGAGTCCTCAACGGGAACGCGCCGCCGGAGTACGCCGACGCCGCGCTGTTCTTCGCCAACACGCACCCCACGGCGGGCCTCTGGAACCTGCTCGCGAATGTCTGCCGGCGCCTCTCAGGCGTCGGCGGCGAGGCCAGCTCCATCTTCCGGCTCGACACCCAGTACGGCGGCGGCAAGACGCACGCGCTCATCGCGCTGAGTCATGCTGCGAGCGGTGCCACGTCGGTGCCGAACATCGAGGAATTCCTCGACCGCAGCTTGCTCCCCCGCGGGGAAGTCTGCGTCGCCGCCTTCGACGGCGAGAACGCCGATCCGATCAACGGCCGACCGATGGGGAAAGGCATTCGCCCGTTCACTCCATGGGGCGAGCTCGCCTGAAGAAATGTGGACGGAGGCACAACCATGATCGATGTCGATGTGCGAGATCTGACGCTATTCAGCTCGGCCACAAGGGCGTTGTTGACCACCTGCTCAGAGTGCGCGTCGGTCATGCTCTGGCAATTTCACGCGTCGCCGCGCTCCTTGGGCCAATGGGAGCATGACGAGAAGCTCTCTTTCCTCGATGATCCTATCGAAGTCGCAGTCTTGTGGGACGAACCCGGTCGCGACGTGCTCGAGACCCACAATAATGAGAAGGATGCGAAGGAGTATGGCGCCTATGCTGTCGCCATTGCCATCGCTGACCGACTTGGGTTCAAGGTGCTCGCGCGTACACACCAGGGCTCCGGGACAGACTGGCTCATGATCCGCAAAGGCGAACCTGCGACCGACTACTACAAGTTAGAAGTATCCGGGATGGGCCGGATCAACAAAGAAAAGCCTGAGATACGTCTCCGAAGTAAGATCAACCAGGGCAGCGGTGGCGACATGCAGCGTCCCGGCGTCGCCGTCGTGGCACGGTTCGAAGACCTTCGGATCGTCTCGGAGACCTGGGTATGAGCATCGAACGGTTCTTCGACGATCTTCGCCATCGTCGCAGCGAAGAGCTCGCCTTCTTCGCCGAGCGAACAGAGCGAAGCGGCGATCTCCCGTCCGCCTTGACCCAGTATGCTGAGGCCGCCGAGCTGGAAGAGAGGAACGCGCTGGACGTGCCCGAGGAGCTCCCTCGCGTCCGGGGCGTGCTGGCGATCAGTGCAGTCGCGCTCTGGCTGCGCGCAGAGCGATCGGATGAAGCTGCTCGTGCGGGGTGCGCTTTCCTCGCGACTCCAAGCGCGCTCACGCCGGATGGCCGCCAGGAGCTGCAATCGCTAGTCGATCGAGCCTGGCGATCAGACGAGCTGGCAAAGGTGTTCGGCCGTGACCGCGATTCCTTTGCCGGATTGGAAGCACGCCTGCTGGGCGGCGCAGTTCGCGCAGGTATTGCTCCCGCCGCCATCGTCGCGGAGCGCCGCGAGGTCCTCGTTCCCAGTATCTACCGGGTGGCCGAGTGGCGAGCGAAGAAGAAGTTCCGCCGCGCTGGCGTGTCGTCGTTCGCAGCCTCGCTCGAGGTGGTCGAAGCGCCGGCGCGCGCGGCGAGCTTCGGGCTACGGCTGTTCGTGGGGCGCCTTGGTCCACAAGTCACCACCAGCACACCGAACCACCCCGGTGACATCATCGCCGCATTTCTGGAGCTGGCTGCCGCTGCCGCCGAAGGCCAGCTGGCCTCCGTGTGCGATGATGCGGAGTACACCAAAGCGTTCACCCGCGCCTTCCGTGATCTTGCGGGCGACGGCAACCAGGTCGCGCGTGTAGAGCTCATGCGCGTCGACTCCCGCAGCGCGCGCCCGCCGGTATCGCTCGGCTCAGAGCAGCGAACCGCTCTCACGTCGAGCCTCACGAAGAGCGACAGCGCGCGACCACTCAATCTCGAAGGCGTGCTCAAGAGCGTGAGCCTCCGGGGGCGGGAGCCAACGATCTGGATCGAGCCCGAGCACGGCTCGGCCGTTCGTCTGCGCATCGCGAAGGGCGAGCACGACGACACGATTGGCCCGAAGCTGAACCGACCGGTTCGAGTGATTGGACGCCACGACGTCACCGAAGACGGAGAGACCGAGGAGTGGGCCGACGACGTGGTTCTGCTCGATGACGCGACAGATAACCGCTCTGCGTGATCACACCTGGCAATCCGGGTACCACTCCGACGCCGGCGCATTCGTGAAACAGTTCAAGGGATCTCCCGCGAGCTCAAGGCCGTCACCGCCGGTGTCCCGGCCGAGCTCGTCACCGACGCCGGCGTGACTCACGATCTCTCGATCAAGCGCGCACTCTCCCCCCTTCCCCCACGGGGCCGTCGTTGCGTAGAGCTGATTGCGGGGGCCTGGCATCTCGAGTCGCCGTTGGCGAGAGCTGGCGGGTGGGACGAATGACGCGCGGACGATGGCGACGGCGGGCACTACGTGACCCGATGCGGACGAACCTCCAAGGCTCGTCGGAGGTCCGCCTGGACGACCCGCCATATCCTGTACACCACGAAGCGAACCTTCGGAATGAGCTCCTTGGCTCGGTCAAGAATTGCCCGTCTCAACCGTGGACGGGTCAGGATCATGAGCGACTGCATCCCCACCGCGATCATCGCCAGCCAGAGCAGCCGGCGCATGGCGTGGAACGAGCGGACACGGATCCTCTCCAGGCCTGTCAGTTGTTTGCATGCCCTGGTCACTTCCTCGCTCCCCCATCGCTCGAGGTAGGCTTGGATCAGGTCCCCGGCCTCTTTCTGAACCGTCCAGTACCCGAGCTTCTTGATCGCCGGCGGACTCGGGAACTTGACTCGTTCGGCCTTGCTGTCCTTGCGCGCTTTGGCGCGCGCCACGGTGCGTGGTCGCCTCGCCTCCGGTGCGGATGGAGCCGCCTTGCTCTTGGCTTTGCGGCTCGGTTCTCCCTTGGGTTTGTTGCGGGCCTGCGACGACGCCGCGGGGCTCGGCGGAGTCGACGGCTGGACGCCGTTTGGGCCCACCACGACGCGGTCGCGCGGCTTGCAGGAGCCATCGCGCACGACGTCGAGATACTCGAACGCTCGTCCTGCGGGCTTGCTCAGGTCGGACCCATCCACGGTGCGGAAGCGCAATGACGACGCGGTCTCTGCCACCCTATCCAGGTAGACGTCAGGAAGCGTGTCCAGCGCGGTATCATTCTTGAGCGCCTGCGACACGCGCTGTTCGGCGGCGTGCAAGTCTTCCTTCCGGACCTGGGGCCGAAGCACCTCACTCAGCACCACGGACCCAGTTATCGCGATCCCTCGGAGAAGGGTGCGGACCACCGACTCCTGCGCAGGTCGACAGCCAGCACGCTTGATCAGACTATTTACAAACGAATCCAGCCACGCTACGGTCGTCATCGTTGCGCCTCTTTGTTGTCTCGGGGTGGGATGTCTTGGTCAGGGACGATTCCACCCTGCGTCAGTCCACGAGGAGAGCGCACCACTTGATTTCTCGCAAGCTCAAGCTGCGTCGTGACGTTGCCTGCTGTGCAGTGTATGATCATATATGATCATGACTGTCGCGCCGCGTCGTGAAACTCTACTCAAGATCGTGGCACGCGCGATCTCGCAGTTTGAGCAGATCCGACTCTGAACCTACCTTTACCTTTCGATCGCGCCGAGGCGCCCGAGCTGAGCCGTCGCCCGTCGCTCCGCGCCACTCCGCGCTGGCCGCGTGCCGCTCCGCTCCGCCTCCGCGCCTCGCGAGGCCGCGCCTGCCCGATCGCGCCCCGATCAGCAACGCGAAGGAAGCCCCGCGTCCGCCGCGCCTCCCAATCCCGCAAGATCCTCCATTATTATCTCCCTCGGGGCGCCCGGGCACGGATCCCGTTTGTAGAAAACCCGCGTCTCTGCTAGTGCGCCCCGCCGTGGAGGCCAAACGATCCGATCCGAGCCGGCGACGCACGCGACCTGCCCCTTCCGGGGCCGGGAGGCCCGGGCAGGCCGTTGCGCCGCCAAAACCCCGACCTAAACCGGGCGAGCCGCTGCGCGGGCAGGACAAGCGCGCGCTCAGCCTCAAGGAGCGCCTCGACGCCAAGGCGGCTGCGGCCATCGCGGCGGCCGCGCCGCCTCCGCCGCCTCCGAAGACGGAGCACCGCACCGGCATTCATCAGCAGCCGGTGAAGAAGAAGCCGATGCGCGAGGCCTCGATGGAGGGGCCGTCGCGCTCGGGGCGCGTCGCGCTGATCGGGCGGCCCAACGTCGGCAAGAGCACGCTGCTCAACGCCGCGCTAGAGCAGCCGCTGGCGATCGTCTCGCCGGCGCCGCAGACGACGCGGGACGCCATCCTCGGCGTCGTGCGCCGCGGGACGGCGGAGATCGCGCTCATGGACACGCCGGGCCTGCACCGCGCGCGCACCGAGCTCGGTCGCGTGATGAACTCGACGGCCCGCGAGGCCGCGCGCAACGCCGACGTCGTCGTCTTCGTGACCGACGTCCCCAAGCTGACGAAGCTGCTGCCGTCGCTCGACGGCAAGGCACAGCGGGCGCCGCGCGGGCTCGCTCCGCACCCCGGCGATCTGACGCTGCTCGCCGACATCGGCGACGGGATCCCGACGATCCTCGTCATCAACAAGATCGATCGGATCCGCGACAAGGCCAAGCTGCTGCCGCTGCTCGAGGCGCTCGGGCAGGTGCGGCCGTTCGTCGCCGTGGTGCCGATCTCGGCGATGCGGCAGAGCGGGATCGATCGGCTCCTCGACGAGATCGCGCTGCACTGCCCCGAGGGCGAGTTTCGCTATGGGCCCGACGACATCACCGACAGGCCGACGCGCTTCTTCGCGGCCGAGTACGTGCGCGAGCAGATCCTCCACGCCACCAAGGCCGAGGTCCCGCACTCCGTCGCCGTGTCGATCGAGAATTTTCACGAGCCGCCGGGCCCGGGCACGCTCCACATCGACGCGACGATCGCCGTCGATCGCGACGGGCAGAAGCGGATCCTCATCGGCGCGGGCGGGGAGATGCTCAAGCGCATCGGCACGCAGGCGCGGCTGCGGATCGAGGAGCTGACCGGCCGCAAGGTCAACCTCAAGCTCTGGGTGAAGATCATGCCGGCGTGGCGCGAGTCGCGCGAGCAGCTCGGGGAGCTCGGGTACAAACGTGGGGGAAGCGGCGCAGACACTGAGATCGTGATCGAGGCAGAGCTCCCGGCGGAGTCCGAGTCCGAAGACGACGAAGAAGAGGACGAGGAGAATTCGCAATGACCGACGCAACCCACCGCCAAGGCGCGATCGTGGCGCTCGTGGGCCGGCCGAACGTCGGCAAGAGCACGATCTTCAACCGCCTCGTCGGGCGGAAGACAGCCATCGTGCACGACGAGCCCGGCGTGACCCGCGACCGCCACTACGGCGACGTGATCTCGCGCGACCGGCGCTACACCCTCATCGACACCGGCGGCTTCGATCCCGAGAGCGCCGACCCGATGAAGCAGGGAATCAAGCGCCAGATCGACATCGCGATCAGCGAGGCCGACGTGGTGATCTGCGTGCTCGAGGCCGCCTCGACCGCGGTGCCCGCCGACCACGCCGAGATCGCGCTGCTCCGCCGCGCCGAGAAGCCCGTGATCTTCATCGCCAACAAGGCGGACTCGCTCCGCCTCGAGAACGAGGCGAGCGATCTCTACCGCCTCGGGATGGACAAGCTGATCTGCGTCAGCGCCCTCCACGGCCACGGCTTCAACGAGCTCTCGGCGGCGATCCACGCCGCGCTCCCGCCCCCGGTGGAGATCGTCGCGCCCACCGGCGACGAGCCCGTCCGCGTCGCCGTGATCGGCAAGCCCAACGCCGGGAAATCGTCGCTGATCAACCGGCTCGCCGGCGAAGAGCGCGTGCTCGTCGACTCGCGCCCGGGGACGACGCGCGATCCGATCGACACCGAGATCGAGCGCGAGGGGCGCCGCTACGTGCTCGTCGACACCGCCGGGATCCGCCGCAAGGCCAAGGTCACGAAGGAGGACGACGTCGTCGAGGCGGTGAGCGTGATCCACGCGATCCGCGCGATGGAACACTGCGACGTGGTGCTGCTGATGTGCGACGCCGCCGAGGGCGTGCACGAGCAGGACGCGAAGATCCTCGGCCTCGCCGTCGACCGCGGTCGGGCCGTGGTCATCGCCCTCAACAAGGCCGATCTCCTCGACAAGAACGCCCTCAAAAAGGCCGAAGTCGACGCGCGTGACAAGCTCGCCTTCGCGCCCTGGGCGCCGCTCGTCCACGTCAGCGCCACCACCGGGCGCGGCATGAGCAACCTCTTCCAGACGGTCTCCACCGTCGCGGACTCGTTCCGCGGTCGCGTTGGTACGGGCGAGCTCAACCGCTTCTTCGAAGCCGTCCTCGCGACGCACCCGCCGCCGACCATGGGCGGGCGCGCGCCGCGCCTCTACTTCATCACCCAGGCCGAGACGGCGCCGCCGCTCTTCGTCGTCATCGCCAGCGCGCCGGAGAAGCTCCACTTCAGCTACCGGCGCTACGTGGCCAACCAGCTACGCGAGACCTTCGGCTTCGAGGGCGTGCCGGTCCGCGTGAAGTACAAGGAGCGTCGCCGTCGCGAGCTCGAGAACGCGCCCGTCCGCGGGAGCACGAAGGACCGCGCGCGCAAGCCGCACCATGCGCCGCTGAAGTACGCGGCCCGCCCCGCCTCGAAGTAGAGCGGCGTGCTGACCTGAAAGGCACTCCCCGAGCGGAGCTCCACAGCTCGGGGAGATGTCGTCGACGATTCCCTCTCTCGCGCGCGCCGATCGGCGCTGCGATCCCCCCTGAATTCTGGACTTTTACAGGCCTGATGTCCTCGGCGTGCCGCGGCTCACGGCGGAATGCTCATTCCTCCCCTCGCTTCGCGCGGAGTCGGATACGACACGTAGTCAGAAGCTGAAACCTCAAGGAGTGCCATGGCGAATCGTACTGCTCTCGGATCAGGCCGCCGACAGAGCGCCCTTCGGCGCGCGGCCATTGTCTTCATCGCCGCGCCGCTCGCGTGGCTCACCCTCGGCTGCGAGCCGCCGGAGCCGCCCAAGGCGCCGGTCGTGGAGGCGATCAAACCCCCGGCGGACGCGGACGGCGACGGGATCCCCGACGATGGCACCGACAAGTGCCTGCTCGACAAGGAAGACGGCCTCCCGCCCGATCCCAAGGACGGCTGCAAATCGACGGATCCCGACGGCGATGGGATCGTCGGCGACGCCGATCGATGCCCGAACGAGAAGGAAGACGGCCTCGCGCCCGACGCCAAGGATGGCTGCGTATCGCCCGATCCCGACGGCGACGGCGTCCTCGGCGACGCCGACAAGTGCCCGGGCGAGGCCGAGACGAAGAACGGGTATCAAGACGAGGATGGCTGTCCCGACAAGGCCCCTCGCGTGCTCGTGACCAAGACCGAGGTGAAGATCAACGAGAAGATCCTCTTCGCCTTCGGCAAGGCCACGATCGAGCCCGCGTCCCAGAACCTCCTCGACGAGATCGCCTTCGTCATCAACGATCACCCGCAGATAGAGTATTTCGAGGTCGCCGGGCACGCCGACACCGTGGGCTCCGACGCGGTGAACGCGCAGCTCACCAAGGCGCGCGCTCAGGCCGTGCTCGACGCGCTGGGGAAGCGCGCTGTCGACAAGCGGCGCATGCACGCGCAGGGCTACGGCGATCACTGCCCCGTGGAGAAGGGCGAGAGCGAGGCCGTGCGCGAGAAGAACCGACGCGTCGAGTTCAAGATCATGCGCATCGACGGCGTCGACACCAGCGTCGCGCTCGGCTGCGCCGACGCGGCGACGCACGGCTTCAAGCCGAGGACGGTGCCCAAGACCGCTCCGGCGCGCGCCGACCTGGAGAAGGTCAAGCTGGCGCACCCGCCCACGCCCCCGGCGCCGCCCGGAGAGGCCGTCCCCCGCGCCGAGCCGACCAAGGCCGAGCCGGCCAAGCCGCCGGTGAAGGGCGGCGCAAAGGCTCCGGGCGGCAAGCCCGGGCCGAAGAAGAAGAAGTGATGTCCGGAGCTCGACGCTCCGCGCTCAGGTAACAACCGCCCCCTCGGCGCGCGCCCACCACGCTCGCCGAGCCGTTCGCCGTCGCTCGTACCAGGCCGCGACGAGCATCAGCAGCACGCGGGGCGCGGCGGCGATCCCCACCCACTTGACGAGCTGCTTGCCGAGCTTCTTCTCGGTCCCCAGCGCCTCGTCCTCGCGCGTCTGAAAGATGACCACGAAGCCGGTGTTCCCCACCGGGGCAAAGGCCGCGAGCCAGCGCCCGGTATAGCGGGGGTAGCGCGGGGCGGCGGGGTCCTCATAGGTATCGCTCGACTCCATCTGATCGAGCCGGGGCAGGTGGAGCGGCCGCTCGAAGCGCGAGAGATCGCGGAGGCTCGCGGCGTCGATCCGCTGGACCGGCTCGCTGTCCATGGGGATGGCGTCGCCGTAGCCGAGCGCCTCGTGGATCAAGATGACGTGCGACGACGCTGGCCGGGGATCGGCGCGCTCGCGATCCCGCGGGACGACGAGCACACCAATGCTGTGGGCGTCGTCGAGGACCCACGATCCAAGGGTCGCCGCCGCCGGGACGGCCGCGGCGACGACACCCACCGGCTGGCCGTGGCTCCCATAGACGGGCGCGGAGATAGCGAAGATGAAGCGCCCGTCGTTCTCCGACTGAAACGCACGGGATACATAGGCCGAGTGCAGGTTCCGCTCGCCGAGCTTCATCGCCCCGGTGAAGTAGTTCCGGAAGCTGTAGTCCTTGCCGAGGATCTCCATGACCGGCTCCGGGTAGCGGGCGATCGTGATCCCGTGGGCGTTGAAGATGTACCATTGATGGAAGGGTGATTGTCCATCGCGCCTCTCGTTGAGCGCGTACATCGCCTTGCAGGCCTCGTGCAAGGCGTGGTCGTCTGTCCCCGCCTCGAGGGCGCGGGCCAACGCCGGATCGGCGGCGGCCTCGGTCACGGCGTCGCCGAGATCACGGAGGTGGGCCAGCACCGTGCCGGCGACGCGGTCGGCGCTGATCCGGTTGTCGCGCCGGATCTGCGCGTGCTTGGCCGTCTCCTCCGCGCCCACCATGGAGATACCGCTCCACGTGGCGATGACGAGGAACGACGCTATCGCCATCACCAGCCCCGCCTGGAAGGGATGGCGGAGGCACCAGCGCAAGGCGCGCGCGATCACCGAGACCTCCGCGATCGGCTCGCCGCGGAGATACCGGCGCAGCTCCAGGGCCAGCTCCTCGGCCGAGCCCTAGCGATGCTTCGGGTTCTTCTCGAGGCATTTCAAGCAGATGACCTGGAGATCGCGATCGACGTTCGGCTCCAGCGTCCTCAGCGCGTCCGGCCGGGTGTTCTTGACGTCCTCCAGGATCGAGGCCGAGGTCTCCCCGACGAAGGGCGGCCGCCCGGTGCAAAGCTCGTAGAGGATCGCGCCCAGGCCGTAGACGTCGACGGAGGTGGTCACGGCCTTGCGATGGCCATTGGCCTGCTCGGGCGCCATGTAGCTCGCCGTGCCCAGCACGGTGCCTGTCTCGGTGAGACCGTCCTCCTTGTGAACGTGCTTGGCGATGCCGAAGTCGGCGACGTGCGGCTCCCCCGCGTCGTCGAGGAGGATAGTGGCCGGCTTGAGATCGCGATGGAGAATGCCGCGCTGGTGGGCGTGGTGTACCGCCCTCGCGATCTTCTCCACCAGCTCGGCGGCCTGCCTCGGATCGCTCCGGTAGAGGCCGCCGTGCTCCGCGAGGCTACCGCCGCTCATCAGCTTCATGGTGAAGTAGGGCCACCCCTCGTGCTCACCGGTCCCGAGGAGCGGTACGATGTGAAGGTGATCGAGCCTGGCGGCCGCCTCTGCCTCCTCGCGAAACCGATGCAGCGCCTCCGCGCTGGCCATGTCCCCGCCGAGGATCATCTTCAGGGCCACATGGCGCTTGGCCACGGTGTCCCAGGCCCGGTAGAGGACGCCCATACCGCCGTCGCCGATCCGCTCGATCAGCTCGTATTTGCCGAAGCGGCGCCCGCCGCCGGAGGGCGCCGCCGGCGCGGACTCCACGCCTGAATCCCGGTCAGGCACCTCGGCCCGATCAGCCAGGGCGGCGCGGCCCGCGTCGAGGCCCACGCCAAAGACGCATCCGGGGCAAAGACCCATCGGAGCGTCCTCGGGGATCGTCTCCTGACAACGGGGGCACACATCTGCGCTGCTCATTCCGGGCCCGCTCCGAGATGTCCTCGCTGATGGCAAACGTGCCGATCACGTTGCCGTTTCCGCCACGCTCGACCTGGTAGGCCGTGTTCCAGGTAATGCCGCCCAGGGTTTGCTGGCTCGTGAATGACTCGCCCCCGAGCACGCGCCGCCCGCGGACCAGAGGGTGCACCGCATCAACGCCCCGGCGGGCCCGCCGCGAGCCGCGCCACGAAAGAGGCCCGCCCGGACGCGGCTTGCGCGAGGGCCAGGCGAACCGCCGGGTAATCCTCGGGCGCGAAGCAGGCGGCGAGCGAAGACGCCGACCCGACAGCCGCCTTCCAGGCCGCATTTTGCTCCTGAACGATCTCCCCGACGACGACGGCGAGTGGATCGCAGCAACTATCGAATATCAGCGATGTATCCATGAGGGCTCCGGGTAGTACCCGCGATTCGACACCTTCGCGTGGCCGAACAAATCCATCCCGTGGCCGAACAAATCCATCCCGTGGCGCGGCTTCCCACCCCCGTCGCGCGTCGGCTCTTCCGTCCCGACGCGTGTCCGACATCCCCCCGCACCGTCCTCAATTTGCAGGTCTGTCGGGACAAATCTCACACCTGAACCCGACCCAACCTGACCACCTTGCAAGTAGTCGATATCCTTCGACTTAATTCTGGCACGGTGCCTGCAATACCAGGAATCGAGCGTCGCAGCGGAGACCTTCCCCCCCCAGGTCCGTTGCGGCGCTTTTTTAATTTGCCGCACTGCTCGAGCGCTCCCTTCGCGCTCTCTCGCGTACGGGCCTCCGCAAGAAGCAAAACGGGCGGGCCCTCTTCGCGAGGACCCGCCCGGGGATGACCAGCTCGGGGAGCTGAGTGTGGACTACGCCTCGTACGGGACGGGCGCCGCCATCTCGGAGGAGCCCGGCTCGAGGACGCAGCGGGCCAGGAAGGGCCCGACGACCAGCGGCTGCCGGCTCTGCATCCGGAAGCGGGCGCCCGAGCGGCCGAGGAGGTTGATGGCGATGGTCCGGCGCCAGTACGACGCTTCCATCTTCGACTTGTTCTCGGCCATGCTGTTGGCGACCGCCGAGACGGCCGCGCCGATCGCCATGCCGAGGAGGCCGCCGCCGACGTTGGCGTTCTTCTGGCGCTCGGCGGTGACATCCATCGCGTCGGCGAACGGGAACCACGAGGGCACGCCCTTGCCGCTCACCTCGATCACCCGCTGATTGGTGATGATCTGCGCCTTGGGGTTGCGCTGCTCCGTCGTCACCGCGAGGTAGATGAAGAGCAGGCCGATGATCACGACGAGGAAGAGCACGCCGAGGACCCACATCGCGATCTTGTCGCCGCTGTAGCTCGGTTTGTAGAAGTAGATGACGCGCTCACCCGGCTGGAGCTGCACGCCGCACACGGTGGGAGGCCCGTTCGAGGCCTGCTGCATCGCGCCGCCGCCCCACGGCGCCGCGGCCGCAGGCGCGCTGTACGGTTGCATCGGCGCCGCCTGGCCATAACCCTGCTGCTGCGGAGGCGCGCCGTAGGCTTGCTGTTGTTGCTGCGCGTAGCCTTGCGCTTCCGGTGGTGCGCCGTAGCCCGGCTGCTGCTGCTGTTGCGGCGGAGCCCCATAGCCCGGCGGCTGTTGCGGCGGAGCCCCATAGCCCGGCGGCTGCTGCGGCGGAGCACCATAGCCCGGCGGCTGCTGCTGTTGCGGCGGAGCCCCGTAGCCCGGCGGCTGTTGCGGCGGAGCCCCATAGCCTTGCTGCTGCGGTTGCGCATAGGCCTGCGCGTCAGGCGGGCCGTAGCCCGGCTGCTGCGGTTGCGCATAACCCTGCTGCGGCGCGGGCGGCTGGCCGTAGCCTTGCTGCGGGGGCGGGCCCTGCCCCGGGGCTCCACCCGGCGGCGACCATCCTCCTCCTTGCGAATTGCTCATCTTCGAAACGCCTCCGAGGCGTACGCTATCCGAGATCTCTTCGCGTTGTCAGCGGACTTCAGGGTCCCGCGCAGCAGAGATCAGCGAACGTGGGGCGCCAGGAGATCGGCGACCATCGCCAGCCGCTCGATGTCGTAGATGTCGAAAGGGAAGGCTGGCACACGGACCTCGAGGCTCCCCGCCGCGGCCTCGTCGTCGAGCGCGGCCTCGAGCGCGAGCAGGTGAATCATGTCCTGCTTGCCGAGGCGGGCCTCTTCATCGGCGGCGCGGCGGAGGCGAGAGGCCGCGTCGCGCCCGAGGTGCAGGCCGCGATCGGTCACCGCCGCGTCGATCTCCGCGACGTCGGGCAGGCGGCCGTAGGTCGGGTGGACCCGGTTCACCACGAAGGCGTCGCGCCGCATGCTCTGCTCGCGCAGGCGATCGGCGAAGTAGATCACCTCGCGCACCGAGAGCGGATCGGGCGTCGTCACCAGCACGTAGGCCACGTCGGGCCCGCGGAGGGCGCCGGCGATGACGTTGGCGCGCTCTTTCCAGCCGCCGAAGAGCTCGTTGAACTCGGAGATGAAGACCGCGATCTGCTCGAGGAACCCGGCCCCGGTGATCTTGCCGATCCCCCGGAGGATCGCCGCGGTGGACTTGGCGAGCAGGTTGAAGCTGAACTTCCCCGACGACTGGAACGCCTGCAAAAACCAGCGCGTCGCCCCGCTGTCGAGCGCGCCGACGAGGCGCTCGGGCGCGTCGAGGAAGTCGAGCGCGTTCTGGGTCGGCGGCGTGTCGAGCAGCACCAGATCGTAGGCCGGGTCGGAGCGCACCTCGTAGAGCTTCTCCATCGCCATGTACTCCTGCGTGCCGGCGAGCGACGTGGAGATGTACTTGTAGAGCTGGTTCTGGAGGATGTGATCGCGCCGCTCCGGCGTGGGCGCGAGCTGGGCGACGAGGCCGTCGAAGGTGCTCTTGGTGTCGAGCATCATCACCGTCATCGAGCCGGTCACCGCGACGCCGGCCTTGGCGAAGACCTCGGGGCGCACGCGCTGCGCCTCGGTCGTCATCTCCGAGAGGCCGAGGCTCTGCGAGAGGCGGCGGGCGGGATCGATCGTCAAGCAGAGCACGCGCTTGCCGCGGCGCGCGGCGGCGAGGCCGAGGGCCGCGGTGGTCGTCGTCTTGCCGACGCCGCCGCAGCCGACGCAGAGGATCACCCGGCGCGTGTCGAGGAGCGACCCGAGGCCAGAAGAAGGAGTGCGGGAGCTCGCCTGCATAACGCGGCGGGCTCTTAGCATGCGTCGGCGCTGAGCTCACCTGCTACGATCCGCGTCCCCGTGACGACGCTCCCACGTTCGCTCGTTGCCGCTGGTTTCCCGGCGTTTCTCGCCGCTCTCGCGACCGCGTGTCAGCCCTCGGCCGCCGCGCGCGCGCTGGAGACGCCGCCGATCGTGCTGATCCCCGTCGCCAACGCCGAGCCCAGCGTCCGCGCCGCCGACTGCCCCGCGGGCATGATCCTGATCCCCGCGGGCACCTTCACGATGGGCGCCGACGAGAGCCACGGCGACGCCGACGAGCACCCCGCGCACGAGGTCGAGCTCGGCACCTACTGCATCGATCGCGACGAGGTCACGGTGGCGCGCTATCGCGCCTGCATGAGCACCGGAGGGCAAGCGCTCCAGTGCACGCCGATCCCGCGAGGCGAAGAGTTCGTCTTCTTCAACGCCGATCAGCTCGCGTACTACGACCCTTTTTGCAACCTCGATCGGACCGACCGAGAGCAGCACCCCGTCAACTGCGTCGACTGGCATCGCGCCGCGGCGTTCTGCCGGTGGGCCGGCGGGCGACTCCCCACCGAGGCCGAGTGGGAGTACGCCGCGCGCGGGCGGGACGGGCGCCGCTACCCGTGGGGCGACGCCGAGCCGGGGCCGAAGCTCCTCAACGGCTGCGGGAGCGAGTGCCGTGGATCCCAGCACCGTGGCGGCTTCTCCGACGCGACAGCGATGTTCGAGGGCGACGATGGCTTCGAGGGCACCGCCCCCGTCGGCAGCTTCCCCGCCGGGGCGAGCCCCTTTGGCGTGCAAGACATGCTCGGGAACGTGTGGGAGTGGACGGCCGACTGGAAGGGGCCTTATCCCAGCGAGCGCGTCATCAACCCTCGAGGTCCAGAGAAGATCGAGAAGGAAGACAAGGTGATCCGCGGGATCAGCTCCTGGGGCGGCGAGCACGCCGAGCACGGCCTCACCGCCCGCGGCGGCCACACGCTCAGCGTGCGGCTCGCGGTGGGCGGCTTTCGCTGCGCGCGCTCGCTCGAGTGAGGCGCAATTCTCAGGCCGCGACGCCTTCGAGGATCCGCCGGCAGCCGTCGGCGGCGCGGGCGATGGTGGCCGCGCGCGCGCCGCTCCCGCCGCGCCCGCAGATCATCGCCTCGCAGCCGTCGATGAGCATCGTGCGGATCTCGATCTCGCGCGACATCGCGGCGAGGCTCGAGCTCAGGGTGTCGCTCTGGATCGCGCTCGGATGCGCGAGGAGCGGAGCGTAGGCGGCGAGCTCTTCGCAGAGCGGCCAGGCGCCGGCGCCGGCGACGAGGCAGCCGCTGTCGTCGACGAGCACCAGGGCTTCGAGCTGCGCCTCGGTGCGGGCAAACGAGAGCTGGTAGTGGAGCGCGGTTATCGGATCTTCGCTCCGGCGGCGACGGCGATCGTTTTCGGCGGCGGCGGGGGCGGGGGCGTGGAGCGAGTCGGAGACGAACAAGGCTGACCTCCCGGGGCAGAGAAGAACCCCGGGGCGAAGTGTGGCCGGCCCGGGGTTTCCCGGCCAAATTTGCCGTCACTGCCGGGGCCTCCTGTGCGGGCGCGGAGGATGGGCTATGGTCAGCGCCCGAATGCGCGGCTTCATCGATCTCCACAGCCACTGGGTCGCCGGCATCGACGACGGCGCGCGGACCTTGCCGGAGAGCATCGCGCTGCTCACCGCCCTCCGCGGCGCCGGGTTCGACACCGTGGTCGCCACACCGCACATGCGGCCGGGCCTGTTCGACAACACCGAGGCTGATCTCCGCCGCGCCTACGAGGCGACGCGCGCCGCCGTCGCCGGCACAAAAGGCTTGCCGGAGCTGCTGCTCTCGTCCGAGCACTTCTTCGACGACATCGTCTTTCAGCGCCTGATTGACGGTAAAGCCCTCCCCTACCCCGGCGGGCACGCCGCGCTGGTGGAGTTTCCCACGCGGGCTTTTCCCGCGCGCGTCGAGCACCGCTTCTCCGACCTGATGCGCCGGAAGATCCGCCCCGTCCTCGCGCACCCCGAGCGCTACGAGCCGGTGTGGGACGAGCCCGCGGTGGTCGAGCCGCTGATCGACGGAGGCGCGCTGCTGCTCCTCGACGTGGCGGCCCTGGCAGGGAAATACGGCCGCGCCCCGCGCCGCGCCGCGGAAGCGCTGCTGGAGCGCAACTACTACTATGCGGCCTGCAGCGACGCCCACAAAGCGAGCGACGTCGCGGAGGTGACGGCGGGGATCAAGATCCTCTTCGACCGGCTCGGCGCCGAAGAGGCGATGTTCCTCCTGCGCGACGGCCCGCGAACGATCCTCGACGGGACCGTCGAGAGCTGACCTCTCACCCCCGCTGGGCTGCTTGCTCCGATTGTTTCGACGTCGGATGAACGCCGCCCCCTCCCCCCGGCATCGAACCGGAAAACGGAGGTACCGGGTGCAAGGGTTACGCGAAAAAATCGAGGCGCGGAGCGCCAACGTGGTGGTGATCGGCGTCGGGTACGTCGGTCTGCCTCTGGTGGTCGAGCTCGCCACCGCCGGGTTCAACGTCACGGGCTACGACAAAGATCGCGAGAAGATCCGCCTGCTCGGCCTCGGGGAGTCCTACATCGGGGATATTCCCTCTTCCACCCTCAAACCCCTGATCGACACGGGGAGACTCAAGGCCTCGAGCGACCCCGACGTGCTCGGGGCGGCCGACGCGATCATCGTCTGCGTGCCGACGCCGCTCAACAAGACCAAGGATCCGGACATGCGGTTCATCGCCTCGGCGAGCGACGAGATCGCCGAGCGGCAGCACCCGGACATGCTGATCGTGCTGGAGTCGACGACCTACCCAGGGACGACGCGGGAGGTCCTCGTCCCCAAGCTCACCCGCGGGAACTACGAGCTCGGCAAGGACGTGTTCATCGCCTTCAGCCCCGAGCGCGTCGATCCAGGCAATACCCGCTATCACACCAGGAATACGCCCAAGGTCATCGGCGGCGTCACCCCGGGCTGCCTCGAAGCGGCGATGGCGCTCTACGGGACGATCATCGACACGCTCGTCCCGGTGTCGAGCACCGACGCGGCCGAGATGGTGAAGCTGCTCGAGAACACCTTCCGCGCGGTGAACATCGGCCTCGTCAACGAGGTCGCGCTGATGTCGCGGCGGCTCGGTATCGATGTGTGGGAGGTGATCCGGGCGGCGGCCTCCAAGCCCTTTGGCTTCATGCCGTTCTACCCCGGGCCGGGCCTGGGCGGGCACTGCATCCCCATCGATCCACTCTACCTCTCGTGGCGAATGCGCAGCCTCAAGTACCAGGCGCGCTTCATCGAGCTCGCCGACACCATCAACAGCGCGATGCCGGCCGAGGTGGTGGTGCTGGTGCAAGAGGCGCTGAACCGCCACAAGAAGGCTCCCAACGGGTCGAAGATCCTGATCTCCGGCGTGGCCTACAAGCGCGATGTCTCGGATTACCGCGAGTCGCCCGCGTTCGACGTGATCCACGGCCTCCAGAAGCTCGGGGCCGAGGTGAGCTACCTCGACAGGCGGGTGCTCGAAGTGGACGAGCACGGGATGAAGATGCGATCGGTGAGCTCCAGCGTGGATTTCGGGGACTACGACGCGGTGGTGATCGTGACCGATCACAGCGATGTGGACTACGAGCGGATGCTGCGGGAGGCGAAGACGATCGTGGATACGCGGGACGCGCTGCGGAGGGTGCCGGGCGATCACGGCAACGTGATCTCGCTCTAAGAGCGCCTTGCGAACGGAATTGGGACGAGAATCGTCAGCGTCAGCGTCCACGTCCACGTCCACGTTTACGTGGACGTGGACGTGGACGCTGACGATCACGCACATCGCACCAGGCCCGTCCGCAAACCGCTTTACTCCCCGAGATCAGCCGCCACGCTCTCGAACTGCTCCAGCGCGGCTCGTAGGTCCTCCACTATCTTGCGTCTTCACGTGCTGCATGAAGTTGAGCTGCTTGTTGCTCGTCGTCGCCGTGAAGTCGTCGCGCGTGACGGTGAGCGCTTCGGTGCTCGCCTCGCCCTCTTCGCTGAGGATCATCACGCTCGACTTCTTGCCGAACGGCGGGTTCGTCAGGACCATCGAGTAGCGCGTGCCTGGATCAACGGAGAGGCTGTCGCGCGTCTCGATCGGCGGCACCCCTTCTTCAGCGTTGGGGCCGATGCCGTGGAGCAGCAGGTTCATCGCGCAGAGCCGCGTGACGCCGGGAACCAGCTCAGTTCCATGCACTGCGCCGAGCTTCAGGTGCTTCTTTTGCTCGCGCGTCAGGCTCGGATTCTTGTTGACGATGTGCGCGTGGGCCGCGAGAAGGACTTATCCCTCGGGTATGAACAACTTCTGGCTCCAAAGCGGCTGGGTGCGCTCGTGAGCCATCTTGAGGAAGAGCAGGAAGGTGAGCTGCTCGACGTAGTCGCCGTAGGAGAGGCCGTCGTCGCGGAGGACGTTGCAGTAAGACCAGAGCTTCTGGACGATCTGGGCGGAGGAGTTGCTCATGAGCTCTTGGGCTGGGACCGAGGGATGGTTTCGGGGGAATGTGGAGGCAGTGTTCGTTTCACAGATCGAGTGGATGCTTCCAGCTCTCGACTCGGTGTCAGAAGGCCACGCTCTACCTTCCATCGAAGCCGCAACGGACAGCAGCCATTGCACCTCCCCGGCGACCCACGCCAGGGCCCGCTTCAGCTCGGCGGGATCGGTCGCGGCCAAGAGTGGCTCATTCATGAGCGTGACGTTCAGGTTCATCACGGAAGACATCACGATCGCCGCTCTCGTCCCGCAGCCGCGAGGCCCCGAGCCTCGCGGCTCGCCCCTGACCCGCTTCGCTCGGGGTGCGCGGTCACATCCGGCGAACGCTCGCGCAGGATAAACTAATAGTAACACAGTAAGTCACACGACGTTACTTTTTGGGTTACAACACGTTGTGCCGGGCCGCGCCCACGTGTAGGCTCGCACGATACTCCACCTACCGCTTACTTTGAGCCAGGGTGGAGCACCGAGGTACCATGCGCATCTACCCGTTCCTCCTGGTCGTCCCCCTTGCGTCCATTGCCCTCTACGCCTGCGGAACCGCCGCTGAGCCACCGCCCGGGTCGGACGCGGGTCCCGAGGCCGATCTGGACGTGGTCCTCGAAGGCGACGTGAGCGACGAAACCTTCGTCGCGTTGAAGAGCGCGCTCGAGCAAGGGGCGCCCAAGGCCGATCCCGCCAAGGCGGCGACCCTGGTCAGTCCCACGAACGGTGCCATGCTCCCCAGCGCCACCGTACCAACCTTTACCTGGACCATCGGCCCCATGACGGGCCAGCGAACCCCCGCCTCGAGCCGCCGTCACGCCGGGCTCGAGCTTCTGCCCCTCAAGCCGGCCACCGAGAGCGCGTGGACCCCGCTACGCTCGCTCTTCGGACCGATCCCGAGCGCCCATGCGCACGGCGATCCGTTCAACGGGACGGGCACGTTCCTGGTATTCTCGACAGACTCGGATCCCAAGCTGGTCCGGGCGTTCACCGGCGTGCTCACGTACACGCCCTCGATGGATGCGTGGGGCAAGCTGACCGCCGCCGGCAAGCCCATCACCCTCACCCTGGTGAGCGCGGTCTTCGATCAAGACCGGATCACGCAGGGCGGTGGCCCGTTTGCCGGAAGCACTATCAAGTTCACGGTGGCAAAATGACCTCGGGGCGGCTGGTGATCGGGGCGGCTCTGGCGCTCCTTGCGGGTGCTGGCTGCAACAGCGTCGATCCCACGACGCAGATTCAGTACGACGCCTACAAGGGCGACGCGTTCCCCAACCGTCGTGCCAAGATCGTGATCCCGGCGGGCGGCATGGCGGTCGTGACTGACAGCCGCTCCGACACAGTGTCGTTCGTCGATCTGACCTCTGGAAAGAAGATGGGCAGCTACCCGGTCGGCCTCGATCCGGTGACCATCGACGGCCCTCACCACGTCGCGGTGGATCCGGTGAAAGGCGCGGTCTTTGTCGCGCTCTCGTACCCCGCGCTCGCGGGCGCGACGGGCCCGCACGCCTCGCACGGAGCGAGCATCCTTCCTGGCTACGTGCAGAAGCTCGCGCTCGACGACATGCGGCCCCTCGGGCAGGTCCGGATCGATGCGAACCCCGGGGACGTTGTGCTCTCGGAGGACAAGAAGCGACTCGTCGTCAGCCATTTCGACCTCCAGCGCGCGCTCAAGAACCCCGGCAATATCGACGCGCAGCGCTCGACGCTTGCCTTGATTGATCCGGACCAGGTGCTCCCCTCCGGCTCGCCTGATCCCACGCTGATCCCGCTCTGTATCGCGGCCCATGGGGTGACGCTCTCGCGGCCCGACGGCGCCATCGCCTACGCCGCTTGCTACGGGGAAGACGCGCTCGCGCTCGCGGATCTGACCCACCCGAAGGCCCCGGTGAAGCGGATCCCCGTCGGCGCATCCCCGGGCATCGGCAATCCCAACTACGGTCCTTACGCCGCGGTGATGTCGCCCGACGGCAAGACCATCGCCGTCAGCAACACCGCCAGCAAAGACGTCCGCTTCTTCGACGTGGCCAGCGAGACCTTCGACTTGACCAAGACCATCAAGACCCAGGGCGCTCCGTACTTCGTCGCCTGGACTGCCGACAGCGCCAAGATCTACATCCCGACGCAGGCGCCCGACGCGCTCCACTTCGTGGACGTCACCCAGAACAACCTGGAGATTTCCTTCCGCGACATGAGCGGCGTCTGCGAGAAGCCCCACGCGGCCGAGCTCTCCGGGCTCAAGCAGCTCTTCCTGGTCTGCGAGGGCGACCAGACCACCCCGGGCGACGTGGTCATGCTCGATCCCGCCAGCCTGACGACGATGAGCTCGACCAAGGTCGGGATCTACCCCGACGCGTTCGTCCGCGTCCTCGGAGGTGCGAAGTGAGGAACCCGGCGCTCTCCCTCCCGATCGCGCTGGTGGCGGCGCTCGGATGCTCCAAGGAGCCCTCCGTGCAGGTGGTCCAAGAGACCGCAGCGCAGCATGGCGAGGAGCTATTTCACGATGCCACCCTCGCGAAGAGCAGCGCCAACACGTACTCGTGCGCCACCTGCCATGCGGCCACGGCGAACGAGGCAAAGGGCCTTGCGCTCTCGGGGGTGCCCCTCGCGGGTGCGCTCCAGCGGCCCTCGTACTGGGGCGGGCAGGAGGTCGATCTGCTCCGTTCGATCAACAACTGCCTTTACTTCTTCATGCTCAAGAACGACCCGTGGACCGCAGACAACGAGGACGCGCGCGCCATGTACGCCTACCTCGAGTCGCTGCCTTCCACGGGCGACGCGGTCAAGGCCGCGCCCTTCACGGTCGTCTACACCCTCGTCGATTCGCCCAACGGGGACGCGAAGGCCGGCGCAGTGGTCTACGACCGGGCCTGCGCCTCCTGCCACGGTCCGGCCCATTCCGGGACAGGGCGCCTCGTTGCGCGCGCGCTGACGCTGCCCGAACAGGCGATCGCCGAGCACCCGCCCAGCGAGTACACCGATCAGCAGCGACGCCTGGTCTTCGTCGAGAAAATCCGGCACGGCGGCTTCGTCGGCTACGCCGGGCAGATGCCCCCGTTCTCGAAGGAGGTCCTCTCCGACAAGGACATCGGCGATCTCTTCGGCTTCTTCAAGCTGCCCTGAGGGACTCATGCACCGAACGCTCTCGAAAACGCTGATTTTGACGGGAGCGCTCGCGCTCCTCCTCCATGCCTTGCCGGCGGCCGCCAATGGGCGGTTCCCGGCGGCGGGGCAGATCGTGGTCGATCCAGGCGACACGACGCACGTCGTCGTCCGCACGACCTACGGCATCCTCACGACGCGCGACGCGGGGAAGAGCTGGGACTGGATCTGCGAGCAGTCGGTCAACTGGACTGGGCAGTACGATCCTTCGATAGCCATCACCAGCGATGGATCGGTCCTCGCCGGGATCTACGATCACCTGGGTGTGTCCCACGGGGACACATGTAGCTGGCCCCATGCCAGCGGGCTCGACAAGAAGAACGTGGTCGACGTCTCGATCGAGAAGAAGAACCCTCAGGTCGCCTTGGCGCTGACCTCGAGTGACGTCGGCGGCGGCATGTTCGCGACCCAGCTCTGGAGCTCGCCCGACAACGCTTCGACGTGGGCGCAGGCAGGCGTGGATCTGCCGGCCGACTTCCAGGCGCTCACGGTCGATCTCTCCCCCTCGAACCCGCTGCGCGCCTACGTGAGCGGGCTTTATGGTGGCGGCATGACAGGCGCTATCGAGCGCTCGGCCGACGGCGGGAAGACCTGGGAACGAGTTGACGTCATGGGGAGCGACGTCGATCATGCGCCGTACATCGCGGCGCTCGATCCTGGCGACGACAAGACGCTCTACGTACGCCTCGCCGGCACCCCCGGGCGGCTCCTGCGCTCGACCGACGCGGGCACGACGTGGACCGAGATCTTCAAAGGCACGGGGCTCCTCAAAGGGTTTGCGCTCGCGCCCGACGGCAAGACCCTCGTGGTCGGCGGCGAGATGGACGGCGTCTGGCGCGCCTCGGTGCCAGAGCTGATGTTCACCAAGGTCTCGAAGGTGGGTGTCCAGTGCTTGGCCTGGTCTTCGGCGGGAATCCACGCCTGTGGGGTCGAGTTCAACGACGGCTTCACCGTGGGTGTCTCGTCGGATCAAGGCTCAACATTTACATCGGTCATGCACCTCGCCTGCGTGCGCGGGCCGCTCGCGTGCGATGCCGCCACCGACGTCGGTAAGAGCTGCCCAGCGGCCTGGCCGGCGACGGCGGAGCTGATCGATCAACCCTCCTGCCCGATGGGCGCAGGGGGTGGTGGAGTCTCCGGCAGTGGGAGCTCCGCGAGCAGCACTTCCGCGAGCAGCGGCACGAGCTCCGGAGCGGGCGTGGGCGGCGGGGACAACACCAGCGGCGGCTCCGGCGGGTGCGGGTGTCGCGTGGGGACGAGTGAAGGCGGCGAATGGGGAGCGCTCCTTGTCGGGCTGGGATGGATGAGTGCTCGGCGACTTCGCCGGAGAAAGACGGATCATGCGAAATTTTGAAAGTCGGTTGGCTGTCCTTGGGTTGAGCGCCTCGCTCCTGGGCGTCGTGCCGCTCGCGGCGTGTGATGGCGGCCAGATCCTCCCGCCCTCGCCCGTGGGCGGCGGTGGCTCAGGCTCGTCGGTGACGACGGACGCGACGGCGGCAACAAGCACGAGCTCCGGAATGGGCGGCGCGGGCAGCAGCGGCACGTCCACCGGGACGGGCGGCGAGTCCGTCCCGTTCCCCCATACCCTCTACGTGGCCCACGAGGGCTCGCTCGTCGCCTACGACATCGCCACAGGCGCGGAGATCCCGGGCTCGGTCGAAATGGTGTCCGGTCCGCGGACCATGCAGGCGATGAGCGATGGTACGGTGCTGCTCAACAACACCAAGCTCGACCAGATCGTCGCTGCGGGCGGTAGGCCGGCCAAGGAGCTTGCGCGCTACGCGTCGTCGGCGCAGGCCGGCAAGAAGCCGGTCGAGGGCTATATCTCGCCCACGCGCGACGGCAAGACGTACTGGCTTACGTTGAACGACGGGAACAACACCGCGGGATCGACGAGCGCGACGCTGGTCGACGCCGGCCAGGGGAGCCCGAGCTATTTGAAGCCGGTCGCCGAGGTCGCGATCCCGAACGGCCATCACCAGGCCGCGTTCAGCGCGACGCGCGAGCGCCTGGTTGTGAGCAGCTACAGCGACTGCCAGAACCTGCTCGAGATCTTCGATTACTCCACCATCGCGAGCGTCGCGCTGGTCGGATCGATGACGGCCGCGTCGCTCGGCTTCGACGGCTCGACGATGGCGAAGACCTGCGATCCCACCGAGTCGGCGGGCATCGCGATGAAGCCGCACGGCTGCGCGACCGCGAAGAAGAACGGCAAGGTCTACTGCAACTTCGGGGGCCCGGGTATCATCGCCGTCGCCGACATCGACGCCGATCCGCCGGCGTACAAGGCGATTCAGACGACCGGCAAGGGCGGCGGGTACTCGCGAGCGCTGCCGGGCGGCGCGTACATCTACACGATCCAGTCGGGGCCCCGGGAAGGCAAGGGCGGCGCGAGCTGTCAGATTGGCCAGCTCGTCACCATCGACACGTCGAACGACACGCTCACGAGCCAGATCCCACTGCTCTACAAGGGTGCGGGCTGCACGGATGCGCTCATCGGGACCGACGAGGAGACCGATACCCCGAACGAGCTCCGGATCTCCAAGGACGGCAAGACGCTGTTCATCGGCATCAACGGCGGCTTCGGCATTGCCACGGCGCGCGTCCGGCAGGAGATGGTGCTCGATCTGACGAACCCGGCGATGCCAGTGCAGCTCCCGTCGATCCAGGTGGGTCAGGGCACGGGTGAGCACGGGACCGCGATGACGGGCGATGGAAAGCTCCTCTTCGTGGCCGACGCGGTCGACGGTACGGTGACGCAGATCGATGTCGCGAGCCGCAAAGTCACCGGGAAGCTCACGGTAAAGGCGATGCCGCTGTTGATCACCACCTTCGGTACGCTCGAAGGGCCGAGCGCGCAGGTCGGGCCCGTGTTCTGATAATCGAGGCGCGTATTCCCCAAGAGGTGTGAAGGCATCGCGTGGGGAAGCCTGCGCACGTCGTAGGACGAGGTGCAGGCAGCGGGACAGCTCTTCTATCGGCATGAGGAGTCGGAGGAGAAGCTCCCGTCGCTCTTTGCTAGCTCGGGCGCCGGACGGCCGAAGAAGGCCAAGGAGCCCGCGCCGACTCCCGCCGACGACGGCGGCACGCCCGGCGGTCAGAAATAAATCGGGCATACGCGCGCGGATGGGGCGCGGAGGGAGCGCGGGGTCCCTCGGCGGCGGGGCGAGGTAGCGTGGAAGAATGCGCGCGCGTGTGAGCGCAGCTGACGGACCGCTCCGATAACGAAGGCGAGGGGGATCGAGACCGCGCCGAACCTGCGCGCGGCTCGCTCCTTCTCCCTGGGAGGAGCGACATGAACTCGACCGCACGCGCGATCCCGATCGGGACCAGCGAAGCGCCCCCGTATGCGGATGTATTGAGCGGTACCGCGTACCGCGCCCGACGCCGGCTGGGTGAAGGCAGCATGGGCCTGGTCGTCGAGGCCGAGCATCTGGCGCTTGGCACTCTGGTGGCGGTAAAGCTGCTCCATCAAGCGCTCGCGCAGCGCGCCGACTTCGTGGATCGCATGCGGGTCGAGGCGCAAGCGCTCGCGCAGCTTCGCCATCCCAACCTGGTCGCCGTGACGGACTTCTCGGTGACCCCCGCGGGGATCCCGTTCCTCGTGATGGAATGGTTAGCTGGGCGCACACTGGCTGACGAGCGGGCGCAACGGGGCGTGCTCCCGCTGGAGGAAGCTCTCGATATCACGCGGCAGACGCTGGCCGGGCTCAGCGCGGTTCATGAGGTCGGGATCGTTCATCGCGACATCAAGGCGGGAAACCTCTTCCTCTGCGAGGGTCCCGGGGGCAGGCGCACGGTGAAGATCCTCGACTTCGGGATCGCCAAGGTGCTCTCGTCTGCGCCGGCCGGGCGCGCGCCGCAGCCGCTCCGCTACCCGACGGCCGAGGGCGTGACCGTGGGAACGCCGCACTGTCTCTCCCCCGAGCAAGCGCGCGGGGGTCCGGTCGACGCGCGCACCGACGTCTATGCCGTTGGCGTGCTGCTCTACTCCTTGCTCGTCGGCGCGGGTCCGTTCGACCACATCCGCAGCCAGATGGAGCTGCTCCACGCGCACGTCAGCGCCGCGCCGGTTCCGGTGTCGCAGCGCGCCGCGCAGCCGATACCGGCGGCGATCGAGGCGGCCGTGATGCGCGCGCTCGCCAAGCGGCCCGAAGATCGCTTTGCCAGCGCCGCTGAATTCTCCGCCGCGCTCGCGCAGGCGTGGACCGCCGACGAGGCGCGCTTCGAGGCCAAGCCTGCGCCGCTGCGCTTCGACACGGAGCCGCTGCCCGCGCCGCCCGGCGCTGCGAGTGAGCCGACGCTCTGGATCCCCTCCTTGTTGAACGGCGCTCCCGCGCTGTCGCCGCCGATTCCGTCGGTCCTGCCCGCGCCCGCCGCGATCGCGCAGGAGCGCGCCCGCGCGGAGCTGGCCTCACCGCCTCCCAGCCTCGGAGTTTCTCTCTTCGTCGTGATGGTCAGCGCCTTTGCTTCCGCGAGCGTGGCCGCGCTCCTCGCCTGGGCGTGGCTCTTCCGGTGATCGCCGGGTTGATTCTCTTGTGTTCTGGCAGAGGCCTGGGCTGAATGGGCCACGCCGACGACGCGGGGAGGGCCGAGCTTTTCGACATGCGGGCGAAACCTCAAGAGACGGTGTTCCGGCCCGGGAGCCGGTTTCATCTGTTCACCATCCTCCGCGTCCTCGGTCGCGGCGGGATGGCGGAGGTGTACGAGGTCAAGCTCCAGGGGCGTCACTACGCGCTCAAGGTGCTCCAGCGCCGGCTCCAGCTCGATCCTTCGCAGCTCAAGCGCTTCGAGAGCGAGGGCCGCTTTCTCCTCCGCGTGCGCCATCCCAACCTCGTGGATGTGCAGGACATGGGCGTCCACGAGGGCGTGTTCTGGATCCGGATGGAGCTGCTCCACGGGATGGATCTGCGCGAGGCGATTCATCGCCTCGCGCAGATGTCGGTCGGCCTCGTGGGGGTGTGGCTCCGGCAGATGGCGTACGGCGCGCACCAGTGCCACGCGTTCGGCGTCGTTCATCGGGATATCAAGCCCGAGAACGTCATGCTCCTCCGGCCCGACGGGGTGAAGCTGCTCGATCTTGGGGTCGCCAAGATCGACAGCGAGATCATCACGATCGAGGGCGGGCCCGAGGAGGGGCTGCGGGGCACCGCGCTCTACATGTCGCCCGAGCAGGTGAACAACGAGAAGCGGATCACCCCCGCCGCCGACGTCTACGGGCTGGCCCTCACCGGCTGGGAGATGCTCGTGGGGCAGAGCCCGTGGCTGCTCGGAGGGCAGGACTTCGAGCTGCTTCCCACGCTCTACAAGCAGGTCCACGAAGACGTGCCGCCGCTGCACCGCTTCGGCTTCGATCGGCGCCTCTCGCGCGTGTTCGAGCGGGCCCTCTCGAAGGACTGGCGCAAGCGGCAGCCCGACGGCCTGTCCTTCGCGGAGGACCTCGGCGAAGCCATCGACGACTACCTGGCCTTGCACCCCGACGACGATCCGAACCCGGGCGAGCCCGCGCTCGCGTGGCTCTTCGGGGAGCAAAACGAGATCCCCTCGTTCGGCACCGGGCCGATGGCGGGTCGCGGCGCGAACGGTGTCGGTCCTCGTCCGAGCGCGCCGATGCCTGTCGGCCCGATCGGGTCGGCGAACGCGCTGCCCGCGGCGGCCCGGCCGATCCCGCGCTTTCACACGGACCCGATGATCCAGGTGCCGCTGGGGTGGTCCGCGCCGCTCTTGGTGGAGCCGGACGTCGATCCGCAGGAGCGCGTGACCCACCTCGCGCCGGTGCCGCTCGGGATGCGGCGGTTCGACACGATCTCGTTGCCGCCGGAGCATCGCGATCCCTCGGCTCTTCGGGCGCTGGCCGGCTATCGACCGCAGGGGAAAAAGAGGGGCGACGTCGCGCCACAGGGGGCGCCGGCGGTCGCGGTCGTCCCGAGCGAGCGAAGGCCGCGCGCGCGCCGCGGGCTCGAGCTGTCGAAGATCGCGCTGCTGGCGTCGGTCGCCGCGCTATGGATCGTGGCGGCGCGATGGACGTACCTCCACGGCGCGCGAGCGGCGGCACCGCCGACGTCGACGACCCCAGCGCTCGACGCCGGCCCGATCGAGCCGGCGCCAGCCTCGGCGCTGCCGATCGCGGCGGCGCCTCCGGTGGATGCCGGCCTCCCCGCGCTCGCGTCCACGGTGGTGAAGCCCGCCGCGCCTCGCGGGGGAAACGCCGGTCCTCCGCGGGGGAGCAAGCCCGCGGCGCCGCCGCCTGTCGCGACGACGCGACCCCCGCGGAGGCCCACGCCCGCGGGCCCCAAAGACATTTTCTAGCTCAACCTGAGCGTTGAACCCCAGTGGCTTCGATAACTCGGATAGAACCCGTGAACCCTATGAAAGGAGACGCCATGGCCGACACGCTCCACGCCGATCCCGAGCTCTCCCTGGCCATCGAGCAAGCGCTGGCGCCGTTCCTGGATCTGCTCCCCGCGGTGACGCTCGATCACCTCCGCCGGGAGATGGCGATCCAGCTCGGCGCCCACCCGCACACGGCGGCGATGCTCCGTCAGCTCCGGCCCGATCCCGTCGTGCAGGAGAGCGGGCCCAAGGTGAGCTTCGACGATGAGCCGACGATCCGCACCGGCTCGCCTCTGCTCGCTGCGCGGGGACGACGAGGCGGGCCATGATCGCCGCGCCGCCGCCCGCGCCCACAACCACACTCACGCCCGCGTTGCAAGAGCTGGTCGGAAAAAAGGTATGGCGCTGGTCCGCAAGCGCGCCGCGGACGTGTGGCACCCCAACGCCGCCAACGTCACCCAGGCCGACTTGATCTCGGCGGGCAAGATCGCGCTCTATCGCCATGCCCCAAGCTTCGAAGACGGGCGCGGCGTGCTCTTCACCACGTACGTGTTCCCGTACATCGAGGGTGCGATGCGCGACGCGCTCCGCGCCGAGAAGAAGAAGAGCCGCGTGGCCCACGCCATCACCAGCGAAGCGCAGCGGTGGAGCTCGGCGCAAACCGATCGATTCGATATCTTCCACAACACGAAGGAGGAGACGCGGAGCGCGCTCCACGAGAAGGCGCGGCGACTGGCAAGCTGCCTGGTGGCCACGGTCGTCGCCGAAGCTTCGCGTTTGCAAGGGGGCGAAGAGGAGATGGCGGAGCGGCACGATCACCTGCGCGCGTGCCAGGCGATGCACGGGACGATCGCGGGGATGGGGGCAGAGATGCAGCAGATCTGGCAGGAGCACTACGCCGGAGAGAAGACGCTCACCCAGATCGCGGAGGAGAGCGGGGTGCCGATGATCACGATGCGTCGGCGGAAGGAGCGGTTCGAAGAGGAAGTCTTCCGGGCACTCTACGCGCGCGGGATCACGGAGATGCCGGGTGGGCGCTGAGGCGCGCAAGGAAGGGAGCAGCCGAAGATGAGCCAGGAGAAGGCGGCGCCCAAGTTCATGAAGCCCGGAGATGATCCGGAGCTGGATCGGTTGCTGGAAGCGGCCAAGGAAGAAGACGGGGAAGCGGAGGCTCGGGTTTATTACGATATGTTCGGGCGGCGGCGCGTCGAGGGTGGAACGGGGGTCGCGGTTGGAGCTCGGGCGCAACCCGGAAAGATGCGGCAGTCGCGGGTGGTGGCGCTGGCGTTGATCGGGATCGTGGGGCCTTTGGCGGCGCTGGGGATCGCGGCGCTGCGGCCGAAGAGTGGGGCGGCAGGGGCGTTGGGCGCGGGGAGCGCTGCGGCGGTGAGCGCGGGGGCGCTGGTGGCGGCAGGGCCGGGGGAGAG
>Ga0209181_10002644_pt1 | contig 28978 bp, 22 predicted proteins | sample MAT05_FD_187208 | JGI IMG/M metagenome (GOLD analysis project Ga0209181, IMG submission 187208) | Freshwater microbial communities from Lake Fryxell liftoff mats and glacier meltwater in Antarctica - MAT-05 (SPAdes) (version 2) | ecosystem: Environmental > Aquatic > Freshwater > Ice > Liftoff...
TTAATACCAAACCGCTAACAATGTACTTAAAATAAACTTTTATATTTGCTTCATACGAATATTGCAATTAGAACCACACCTAACTATCGAGTAAATTATCAAATAGTATTACTACCCATCACAGGATTTACTAGCAAATTTTATTGTCGGTATCTTTTAATCCTAATAAAAAGGCTGAAGAATATGCTACTTTTTAGGTGTATCTAAAAGTAAGGTTTATAAAGTTGTTGAACAGTATAATAAACTCGGAGCCAATTTTACTGACTATATTAATTGGGGAGGTAGGCGATTAGGTACTTCTTTAATGAGTTTGGAGGACGAGGAGAAAATGATGAATCATTTAAAGCTAGAAGCTAATGAAGGTTAGATCCTTATTGCAAAGCATATAAAGAAGATTATTGAAGAAAAGGTCGGCAAACAAGTATCAGACGATTATATATGGGACTTATTTGAGCGGCATAATTGGAAAAAGAAGATGCCGTGTCCAGGAAATCCTAAAAAGGATAAGGTCGCATAAGAAGAGTAAAAAAACTCCCTAAAATACTGGCAACCCTTAAAATAAAGGAAAATGATCCAAGACCTTTGATGGTTTTTTTTGAAGATGTAGCTTTTTTTGGCAGAATGAATCGTGTCCGCAAATGTTGGGTTCACAGACCTAACCGAGCGATAGTGAAAAGACAAGCAATGCGAGAACACCTCTATGCCTTTTCAACAGTTTATCACCAAACAGGAAAACTTGTTCAATTATTTCCCCATTTTGCAATATAGAGGCAATAAACACCTTGATATCCGAAACTATCGCGTTTCCACATTATAGAATAATAATGATTATGGACTCCGCAGGATGGCGCGCAACAAAGAATTTACTCGTTCCTGAAAATATTTTAATTCTACCATTGCCTCCATGCGCTCCAGAATTAAATCCAACAGCGTATATTTAGGTTTACATACGTGAATAAAAAGAATTTTAATAACTACACATTTTATTCAATAGAAGCCGTCGACTATCAATTGAGAATAGCGTTGTGTGAATTAAATAATGAAAAAACGGTGATAAGTAAAATGTGTAATTTTGAATGGATTATTTCAACTTCTTGTTAGCGGTTTAGTGTAAGTTTATTGTTCAAATCTATAATTTCAGTATGATTCAACGTTCGTAATCTCCCTTTTGCCAATTGTCTATAAATTGTTGCGATTTACTTGTTCTAATTAAGGATTGCTTTTTAAGTCCGTTGTATTGATTTAGGTAAAGCATGATATTCGTTTTTTCTTGCCAATCGGTTTGTGTTGTTTTAAAACAAACCGTCGAGTCAAGTTCTGTATTGAAAAGAATAACTTGCAGGCCTGAGTTTAATTCCAATTAAATCTGTAAATGGAAATTTTACCAATATTATAGCGTTTTTAGTCAATATAGATTTCCTTCAAATCTTTTTCAGAATAAAGTTCTTCCTCATTCTTTAGGAATTCAAATGAATTGCTTTCAGAAAGTACCCCTTAAATTCCAGCTATTTAAATTTGTTCCTCATACTGTTTAATCATTAAATCGGCAAAATCAGAAATTTTTACCGCCTTCTCTTCAGGAAGTTGATTGATGACTTTTACGGTCCTATCAGTCATAGTTTGCTTTGACATCGCTATTAGGTTCTGAAAGTTAAAGAAAATTGATGAATATTCAAACGAGCTAAATTTCAATAATTTATTCTTGGAAAAGCATTCGTTTATAAATCTCAAAAGCATGGGGATACTAAAAGTAAGGCTTCCTCAAAAAGTACAATGCACTTGCAATACAATTATCATAACACGGGGACTTGCTTTGTTTTGATTGGAATTAAAATGATTGTCTTCTGCTTTCTGGCCCAATTATGGTCTCTTTAAACCTTCATAAAATATAAATCCTTTCTTTTATCTTTGCGTAGCTTTAAAGAGCTTCTTTTTTAAAAGCCGAAAACCATGCAAAGTGTGCATCCTTTTTACCTGTCGGTTGTTAATAACCCAGTTCATGTTATTATTTATGTGATACTTATTTACATCCTAATAAGTATTCTGGTGTTTTTTTCTCAAGATTATTTTCTCTTCAAACCCGAAAAACTTAAACCTGAATTTCAGTTTCAATACAATAACCTTGATTTTGATGAACATATTGTCGATATAAAACCTGGGGTTTCCTTGTCGGTATTGCGTTTTAAATCTAAAAACCCACGCGGAATTGTGTTGTACCTCAAAGGAAATAGCCGAAGTATCAAAGGCTGGGGTAAGTTCGCCATTGATTTTATTCGCTACAACCACGACGTAATAATGGTTGATTACCGTGGTTTTGGCAAAAGTACGGGAAGGCGCTCTCAGCAAGGCATAAAAGACGATTTGCAACTAGTATATGATAAAATTAAGGAACAGGTTCACGAACAATTCATAGTCATTTATGGTCGTTCTTTTGGTTCTGGATTCGCCACAAAACTTGCCTCCACAAATAATCCGCGTATGTTAGTTTTAGATGCACCTTATTACAGTATGGCAAAAACTACAGGTCGCTATCTTCCTTTTCTACCAATGTCGTTGCTTCTTAAATTTCCTATCCCTACCTACAAATGGATAAAATATGTTAAATGCCCCATTCATATTATTCATGGCACAAACGATAACCTCATTCCGTTTAAATCAAGCATAAAATTGGCAGAAATAAATCCCACTAATACTGAGTTCCATCCAGTTATAGGTGGAGGTCATAATAATTTACATACCTACGAATCGTATCATGAAATTTTAAGTCAGATTTTTACATGCGACCATTCTGATTTTGAAAGCGACCAAAGTAGTATGAAATTCGAATTTAAAAAGAAAAAACATCCGCGATTCAGTTAATTATTCTGTTAAACATGCCCCTTTCGTTTCTAATTGAAAAATTTATCTTTCGTCCCATTACCCTGGATCCTGCATACATTTTTACTTTTGAGAAACCTTTTGAAGAACTTAATTTTTTGCCTGAAAAGGATATAAAAATCAATGCTTTGCATTTTAAGGCCCAAAAATCGAAAGGAATTATACTCTATTTTCATGGCAATAAAGACAATTTAAAACGCTGGGGAAAAATTGCTTCAGAATTGGTTAACTTTAATTACGATGTAATTGTTATTGATTACCGAGGTTATGGCAAAAGCAACGGTGAAAGAACTGAAGAAAATATGTTTAGTGACGCTTTGTTTTGTTATAACGAAATCAAAGTCAAATTTAAACCTGATAAACTAGTTCTCTTTGGGCGTTCGTTAGGCACCGGAATAGCAAGCTGGTTGGCGGGAAAAGTTAATCCCAACAAACTCATTCTTGAAACGCCCTACTTTGATATGCATCATTTATTAGGGAATTACGTGCCACAAGGTTTGTATAAGAATAAGTTAAACTTTAGATTTACTTCCCATGTGTATCTTCATAAAACAAACTTTCCAATTATGATTTTACACGGTACAGCCGATGAAGTAGTTCCTTATAAATCGGGACAAAAACTTTACGAAAGTATTCATAATCCAAATAAAATATTTTGTTTTTTTATCGGTGGAAAACACAATGATCTTAACCGATTTGATAGTTATTGGAAACAACTTAAAGAATTTTTAGAATAAATGCTACAGTTAAATTTTAGCCCTTTTCCCGAAATAAGTACAAACCGTTTGCATCTTAGGCGAATAACTCAGCTCGACAGAGCAGATATATTTGCGTTGCGATCAAATATCGTTGCCATGAAACATATTGGCAAAGCAATTCCGGTGGAAATGACTGAAATAGATAACTTAATTCAAAAAATGGAGAATGGGATTGAAACCAATACGGCTATTGGTTGGGGCGTTTGTTTAAAAGGACAAAACCGAGCGATTGGCAGTGTCGGATTTCATCGTATCCAATTAGATCATCACCGAGCCGAAATAGGCTATATGCTATTGCCCGAATATTGGCGCCTTGGTTTTATGAATGAGCTGATGCCAGAACTGATAAATTTCGGATTCAACCATATGAAAGTACATAGCCTCGAAGCGAATGTTGATCCAGCCAATGAAAAATCTGTTAGATTGCTTAAAAAATTTGGTTTCCGAAAGGAGGCCTATTTTCATGAAAATTACTTTTTTAACGGTAACTATTTAGACTCAGAGATATACTCTTTACTTCAAGCTTGGTCTTAAATCTCATCACCGATTCAGAAGAATTTAATCATAATTTTTGTCAATGTTTCAGGGGGTTCCCTTTCAGGGCGGGCTTTTTGTTCCAATCTTTTTGCTCATGACCTCTCAAAAAGGATTTCCACTTCAATCCCTAACCCAGGCATCCGTGTAGTATAGAACACCTTCTTTTATAGCAAATTTTTCTGAATCCGATTGCAAATTTGTTTGTTTCGTTTCGGTTGGTGGAGACACCCACCGATAAGGAAGAATCCGATTGCATATTTATTTGTTTTCGTTTCGGTTGGTGATGACACCCACCGATAAGGAAGAATCCGATTGCATATTTGTTTGTTTTCGTTTCGGTTGGTGAAGACACCTACCGATAAGGAAGAATCCGATTGCATATTTGTTTGTTTCGTTTCGGTTGGTGGAGACACCAACCGATAAGGAAGAATCCGATTGCATATTTGTTTGTTTCGTTTCGGTTGGTGAAGACACCCGCCGATAAGGAAGAATCCGATTGCATATTTGTTTGTTTTCGTTTCGTTTGGTGAAGACACCCGCCGATAAGGAAGAATCCGATTGCATATTTGTTTGTTTTCGTTTCGTTTGGTGGGGACACCAACCGATAAGCAAAGTTGTTGAGGATTGCAACTGATATGGACAAATTTCAAATAGATTCATTGGCAGTATAAGGAGATTGTGGGTCAAGCCCGCAATGACAGAATAAGAGCCCGCGAATAACGGCAAAAATGCAAGCAATGATTGCAAGAATGCGAGCATTTTGGAACTTAGACATGCGAGGTTTTGAAAACCACTAAGATCTTTAAATCCAATTAAATATCAGGGAAAATACTTATAGTTCGGGAGGTCGCGTAAAGGACAGAAGCGGTAGCCCACAATGCAGCGTAGCGGAATGAGGACTACAAGCGGATGGCCTGACCCATAGGGATACGCCCAAAAAATAACACAACGAACCATGCATTCGCTCTACTTCTGCTAAATGGTATTGATTTGAGACGTAATACTGCTATCCGTAATTTTATCGTCCTCGGCCAATAAAAACGCTTTTGAAAGTATTATTGACAAACCGTTATCGCCTTCGAACGGAATGAATAAATTTTCAATTGGGTTTTTGTCGTTTCGGTCGGGGACAATACAAAGGTATTGATCGTTGGGTTCCATTAAAATATTGGTGCTTCCAAGATGTATTTTATAGGTTCGCCAATGACCCTTCACCACTAAAAACTTGTCTTTGATTTCTGCTACCTTACTAATTTTTAGACGTGGAAGTAAACCTGTAAGTATTTCCTTGCGATTTTTGGCCAACTCGGTTAAATTGCCAAACGAATAACTTGTCCAATAATCGCGGAAGGCCGGAATTCCGCCCGTATCTCGCCAGGTTGGGTCGTTACCAACGCTAGCCACTCCAACAAATAAATCAACATCGCGCATGACCTCCGAAAAAGGTCTCTTTGGAACATCTACCAAATTAACAACTTCCGCGCTTTGTAAATTCTCAAAACGCACCTGGTCAGTGCTTACATAATTCCATATTCCAAAGTCGTTTGATGCATCATCCATTTCAACGCCTTGCACCCAAAACTGAGCTTTTAACTGAAAGTCTTCCAATATTAATTCGGAAATTCCTTGATTCCCGCCGTCCCAATTACCAAGCAACCTAGCACTCCAGTTTCTGCCTTTTGCCAAGGTAACGAACTGATGTTGCTTGATTATATGAGCGGCCATTCGGTTACTATAGGTTTTGGTATTTATTTCGGCATCGGTTAACAAATAAACTTCTCGATATGCTTGTTTAAGCGGCTGCTGAATTTGATTGCTGAGCAAAAACGCTCGCCACGTTTGAATTTCAAGGATGCTTTGCTCAACAGGGTGCCAGAGTGAAACCTCCGAATTTTCTGCAATTGTAATCGCTTGACCTTCGTTGTTTACCCATTCATTTTTAATATATATCGCAGACTCTGATATCCCCTTGGATGTAAAATTCCAGATTATTTTTTTTGCAAGAAAGCCCATTAAGGCGTGATGAAGATAATGCTCTGAAAAGCTGCAGTACTTCCAAATTCGCTCTATGCGAAGCATCCGGTCAATTCGGTCGCGTTGCGAGGTGAGTGATTTTTCGACTTGCTTTTGAAGTTCTTTTAACTTTTTTAGCTTCGCTGCATGTTTCTCTTTTACGAAAACAGGTACCGATTTTTGAATGCTTCCATCGGCTTTGCTCCAATTAATTTCTGTTTTACCAATGCCTTTGATATATACTTCTGCTCGATAATCATCAAATTCGAAAACCCGCTTTCCTTCTATTAATCCGAAATCATCAACAGCCAAATCTTCAATTTCATGCACGCTTATTCCACGTTCTGCTGCCGCATCCACAAGGTATTTTTCAATTGTCTTTTGGGTGTTATTTTGCTTTATTTTTAATCGCAGCTGAGAAAGGTATCCAATGCCATCGAGACCTTTTGATTTGTATAATGTAAATAAACATGCATTGCCAACTGCGGCTGCAGCCGAGCCTTTGCCGGCAATTTTGCGAAAACAACGTTCAGCCAGATTTGAAATTTGAAACAAGGTGATAGAGTCGTGGAAATGCGAACACATCCATACAAAACCTTTCATAGCTTCGAGGTTTACAGCACTTAAAAACTCGGCCGAATGATTAATATAAGTAACATGATTAACGACAAAGGTGTTTTGTATAGTCTTTTCTTTGAAACGAGAAATAAATTCAAACCAATCATTAACCAATTTCTTGAATTTGTCGTTGCCCAATTGCTGAAAAATAAGTTTGGTTTCGTAGAGGTACCTTTTGCTTGGCTTGCCTCCACTTGCCTTTTGGGCTCTAGCTATGAGTTGAAACCAAATTTGCTGCTCTTCCTCGGGCAAACTTTCAATTTGTAGGTTTGCAAATACCGAAAAATCATCTTCACCTAAAAAAAGCGTTTTTTTAAACCCTCCGCCTTTGTTTTGATCAATAAAAACAATTCGATTTAGACGTTCGATAAGTTTTAGCTTTTCTTTAGCGTAATATGGATTGTGAATTTTTTGGAGTGCTGATTTTAAATCATTCAAAGAGGTTATCATGCCTGATGAAAGTTTTTGAAGTTTTAGTTGGCGTTCAATTAAACTAATTCCATATTTTATAGGCCAACCCAGTATTGTATCGCTGCCATACCGCCTATTTTGAATGAACGCGGCTATCAAACGCGCAATATCTGTTTCATCCAGTAGAAGCTTCGTTTTTAATAATTGCTTAATATACCCTTCACGCAACCATAGCTTTTGATGATCGATATCATTAGACGAGTACCCCCCTTTATCTTTTGAATATTCATCAGTTTTTACAATTTGATAAACAATAAAATCAACCTTTTTTTTATCTGACCAACCTTTAACTTCGATGGTATATATAGAAATTTCAAGAACATTTACATCCCAAAAATGCACATGCTTTTTAGCGTATTCAATTCGAGACTCAGTGATAATCGACTCAAATTCTGAGTCACATACACTAAAAAGCGCCGACTTTATTATAGTCAGAATGCCCATAATTACCCTCCCACCAATGGAGTTAATTTAATAAAACTTATTTGTGTATCAGGCTTTAGTTCAAAAGTTTGGTCCAGATTTTCGGCTTGCAGGGAATCAACAAGAACGAAAAAGCCATTTTTTTGAAAAGCATTCAACGCTGTATAAACTTGTTTTTCGCCGTCGATTCGTTTTTTCGGCTTTAGTTTATAGCCATTAAGGGTTTTTTCGGCTTCGGAAGGTTCAATGAGACCATTAAAATATTCGGGTAATTTTAGATTGTAAATTTCTACTTCTTGCAATACGCGCTCGGTAATGATTTCGCGCACGCTAACCATTTCGGATTTGAATTTTAGGCTAATTTCTCTGAGGATTTTGCCGGCAAAGGTTTCGTCTTTTACGATTAGGAACATAGGTTGGTTTTTGATAAATAGGTTTGAGAAAGATAACCTATTAAATCAATATTGCTATAATAAGTTTTGGAAATTCCCTTGCAAGGAAAATCAAAAATACGCACACTTATTCATAAATATATGCTAGAAATCAATTGCCGGAATGGTTTGGTTTCGAAGAATGGTGTGATTATAAAAACGGATTATACCCAAATTAATCAGTAAAAGATTCCAAGAATCAAACTACTTGATTTACACAGGTATTTTAAAAGTTAGGTTTAATCCCGATTTAAAAATTGTTATCAATTCGTCAAAGAATTGATTTATAAATTCTTAAACGAATCTGCAATTTCTATTGCGAATATTGGGTTAAAAGCAATTCTAAACTTTACCTAGCCATTGTTTTAACAGCAGTTTGCGCCTGAATAACATGCCGATCTATATGGTAAACGTAAAATCTCAAGGTATCGCCTAAGCGAAGTTTAATTAATTTGCTAAGTGAGATTGGAGTTTTGGCCGTGGTTAAATTAATGGCTTGAGCATCGGTTAAAAGTTGTATGAGGCGTTCTTGCTGCTTTAAAAACTTATCAATGGTTATTAGAGTAAGACCTGAATTGGAAGGTGCCTTGTCTTTAGGCGATTTCATCTTTTTAAGTTGTCCGCTTTTTACTTGCATTAAATTTGCGAAATAATTTCCTAGAACCCCGCTTTTAAAAGATAACTGCTGATTTTGCACTGGGTTATTCAATATTTGTTTGTCGATTTCGGGCAAATAAAACTCTCCGTATTTGTTAAGATGATCAAGGCATTGCAGCGCACTCCAACTGTTTTCTGTTTCTCTAAAATTCAATTGTTCAATAGGCAAGTTTTTAAATTGTAAAGCGGCTTGAGTTGATTGATGGCTCAACAGCAATAGTTCATGGATGAGTGTTTTGTTTTCGAATTGCATGGTAATTATTTTGATGCAAAGTTGAGTTATCTCATGTTAACGAAACTTGATTGAAGTTAAGAATTTCGAATTCTGCTCAGCGTTTCGGGTTTCATGCGGAGGTAGGAGGCAATATATTTTAGCGGGATTTCTTGAAACAGATTCGGACTTCGGCTCAGAACCCTTTTGAGACGTTCGGAAGGCGATGTGATTAGCAAATCAATTTCCCTATCAATTTGTTGGGTTATCAGCGTTTCCAGAAGCAGTATATATTGTTTTAAACTTTCTTCGTTTTCATTTACCAATTGATACAGTTTGTCTCTTGAAATAATTTGAAGGGTGGTTTTTCGAATGGCTTCGATATAAAATTCGGAAGGATTTTGATTGATGAACGAGGAAAGAGAATTAATAAGAGAATCTTTGTAACCAAATCGGATAATTTGTTCGTCGAATTCGGTAAGGTAAAAAACCCTTATAGCACCTGATTTTACGAAATAAAGATTGCGTTCAACCTCTCCAACCTTTAAAATAAATTGACCTCTGGAGACCACTTTTTGTTGCCCAAATTCTTCAAAAGTAGCATTGAGTTTTTCAATAAAGTTAGGTTGTTCCATTTAGTGGAGGCAAAATAAGTGAAAAATATGAAGGTGGGAAAGGAGGATTTTTAACAGTTAAATCCTTTCATTCTTTATGAATTGTATTCGTCAAGAAAATAAACTCATCCGCTTAATGAATGCCACTTTCTTTCCAGTAATCCGTCGCATTCACAGAGTCTGTTAATGCTTCAACTAAATCCACAACCGAACAATACCATTGTTCCTCTTGCTCAATCCAATAGGAACAGATTTGCTTCTGTTCGAAGACTTTTATGTTGTTCATAATGATTTTTTTTATTTCAATTAATTCATACCCTGCTTTGAGTCTGCAACTATTTTTACGATTAGGAGAAGAACAAAGGTTGAGAGATTAATATTTCTTGATCTAATCCTTTTCTAAATTTGTGAATTGTCTTTAGAAGTTTCAAAAGTTTTTCATCTTGGATTAACTTTATATCAAAGTTTATTTTTTGTTCGTTATAGCGTTTCCTGTTTCCAAAATCGGCGACAAGTTTGTCAATGTTTTCCGGAACTAAGAAGCTAGATCTTTCTCCAAGATGCTTTTTGAATTCATTTATGTAAATTCCTATTCCTGAAAGGTCAAAGTCACCAAAGTGCAAGTAACTATTTGGAATTGATTGCAACCACTTAATTAAATCCTTGCTTTGGTTTTGAGGATAACGGCTTACAAACAAAGGATTGATGTTAGCAAATAAATATTTCTGTTTGGCAATGTATCTAAAGTTCGATGGATTTTCAATTCCTACAATGGTGATATCTGGCGAAACTATGAGTTTTTCATAGTCATAAATAAATTGGAAAGTTCCATCTACTGGATTGAAGGTAACTTGTTTACCGTAAAGTGTTGCCTGAATTGGAGAATAACAATTAATTAAAAAACCTTTGAAACTTCTTACTTCAGTATGCTTTGAATCAGAAGTAGCAGCTACCAGTTCCGCTCGTGTTGCATCCTCTTTCTTGCTTATTAGGATGTATTGTTGAAGGTCACTAATTGAATAGTTATTTTGTAAGTAAGTGCGCAATGCTTTGATGTTAGAAAGCAAAAGTGATTTTTGAATTCTTCCTTTCCGTTCAATAATACCTTCTAAAACCAAATCATCAATCAAGAAATGCTTCGCTGAACTTGAGGTAATACTTTCACCTAACGAAAGCTTTAAGAGTTTTTCGGCGATATGAATAGGAACTTTCATTATGATTCGGTTGGAATTTCAAATTCAAACTTTGGAATTTTTCTTACTAACCTTTTCACGTTTGTTACATTCTTAATATCTTTTGCTAAGAGATAAGTGTATCGATAATCGGTTGCGTTGTATGAAGTCGGTGAACTGTTTATCAGCAAAATATTTCTATCATTTGCGAACTTTAAAATTCCTTTCACATTCGTAGGATGCAGTTTACCAATTTCATCCATCATACAATGCAATCGGAAATCATCTTTATGTTTCTTAGCTGCTCTCTCTTTAAAAACATTCAACAGCATAATATTTATCATCGCCTTTACTAAAATATCTGTTCCGTCAGAACCAACATTAGTCAGCTTTTCAACCCAACCTGTGTCGTTGTCGTTTTCAACAATTTTAAATAGCAACTCAAACGAATCTGAAAGTGTAATTTCTTTTTCCTTGCTTGTCACCATTTCTTTTATCAGCTGTTTTAAAAGAGATACAGCTTTCTCATTTTTATTTCCTTGATCTGCATTAGCAAATAAATCCGCCTTGCCAAGGTTGTAAGGGTTTTCATCATTGAAGGTTTTTATTTCAACTAACAATTGAAATATACTGTTGGCACTTTTATCCGTCTTCAATTCCATACTCTTGATGGCACCAACAAAATTTCTTGCAACAAAATCATTATTGATGTCTCGAATTACCTGACTTATTTCTCCTTCTTTTGAAATAAGGTCACCTGTTTCAATTCCAATTCTGCGAATAATATGAGCAAACCTTTCTTCAACTCTTATTTTATACTCGCTAATTTTATTTTCTTCAATAAACTCTTTCAGCATCTCTGCAAACTCAAAATATTCCGACCTTTCACTAAACTTAATTTTGAAACTAAAAAGGTTGTATTCCTGAAAATTTCCAGAAAACTTATTGATGGCTTCTTGCAGTTCCATGTATCTCTTGGTAATTGTGTTATCGGTTGTGTTTAACTCACCAATGATAAAAAAGCAGGTGAATTCTGTTTTGTTTTCGTCGGTGTATTCTGCAATAAAAGTTTCAACCGAATGGTAAACATCTGTTTTTGTGAAGGTGTCAAATGCTGTTAAATCATTAGTAAAAACTTCAAGCGATTTTCCAATAGATACAATTTCAGCATTGTGAAGTCCAATATCTTGGAAAAACTTTTCTTGCTGCTGTTTATGCTTTGCTAACTCTGTTTCTAACTGCTTTTCAAATAAAGTTTTCTTGCCTTTGAATTCATCTTCTTTGTCAAACAATTCTCGTTTGTCTTTATTGAATTCAGCGACTGTATCTCGGTTGTTGTCTATATAAATAAGTTCGGGATCAATTACAGAAAGTCGCAAATCAATCTCTTCTATTCTCTTTGTGTCAGCACCTTTGTTGTCTAGTTCATTTTTTTGTTTTGATTTTATTTCCACTTCCTTTTTGCTGATTAAAGTTTTTTCACTTTGAATTAATAAATTAATTTTACCAATCGTTTCAGTAAGTTTCTGTTGCTCTGCTTTTACTTTTGCTTCCATCTCTTTCTTTTTTGCATCAATCAATTTGGTAATACTTCCTTCAACTTTTTGAACTTGTTCTTCTGCATTTGTTTTTTCTTCACTCAATTTTGAAATAGTGAAATCAATCATTTCTAATTCTGCTTTCTGTTCTGCTGTTGCTTTGGTTTTCCAATCAGTTAATCTAACTCCAAGTTCTTCTGATTTTATTTTGTTCTGATCGCTTTGATATTTGTTGGTATCTATAAATTCTTTCTGCTCTTTTACTTTCGGATGAAACCTTCTCCTAAGTTTTTCAAGGTCTTCGTTTGATTTAGAATTCAAGTCGGCAATTTCTTGAAGTATCGCTTTTATTTGGATATTAAAATCATCTTTCTCCTTTTGCAAATCGGCAACGGTCTTAACTGTTTTGTTAATCTCATTCGTGTCAATACTGATTCCGAAAAAATTCAAATCTCCACTGGAAATTTTCTTTGGATTCAATCCCGATTTATACAAAACATTATCCTCGTCAATTACTTTTCCAATGGTCTTGTCCCAATCGGGAACTTGCTCATTCAACCAGCCATAAAGAGAATCTTTGCTGTTCTCAATCTTTGTATCAATAAAAGAAATACTTTCATTCAGTTTTGTTTGAAGTTCAGTTTGATTTTCAACTTTTCTTCTTGTATCCTCTTTAACTCCTGTTTCTTCAAGCGACCATTCCTTTTGAATGTTTTTACTTTTCTCTGTTGCTTGTTGACTTGCATTATCCGCTTGTTGAATTGCTGAATTCAAGTTTGAAATATCAGCGTTGCAGCCGTCAATTTCCTTTTCATAAAATCTTTTGTTCTTTACTTCTGAACGCTTGATTCTATTTGCTGTAATGGCTTTGTCTTTTTCGTTTGCGAGAGAGTTGGTTACTTCAAGTTGTTCTTTGTGTTGTTTTCTGATTTCATCATAGAGCAAATCATATTGCTTAGTCAACTCTTCTTTGTAGTGCAGCAATCGTGATTGTGCGTTATTCTTTTCAGTTTGCTTACTATTCTCAAATTCTTTTATCTGATTTTCTAATTGTATGAGGAGGGCTTCATAGCGTTGCTGGATTTCAAGAAACTTTGATGTGAGAATGTCCTTTTCACCTGTTAGATTTTTCTTTTCTAAATCCAATGAAATTTTCTTTGATACCCTATCAAGAATATTCTCAATTTTTAAATCCGCATATTCATCACGCTTAATTTTTATTTCAGCAAGCTTGCTTTTGAATCCCCCAATTTGCTCTTGTGTCTTTTCTTTCTTCTTATCGAATACGCTATCAAGTTCGCTTAGTTTTGTTTTTATTTTATTTCGTTTCTGTTCTTCAAGTGCAAGTTGGTCAGCAACTTTGGGTTGCTGTTCATTTACATTGTTCAAAGCCCAACCCAATTGAGAAGCTAACTCCTCTTTCTTTTTCTCCAAATATTTTAGTGCTGAATAGAAGGTTGAAACATTGTCGGCTTGCTTTTCAACTTGATTTTCTCCATTGCGATTCCTGTCAGTCCATTTTTTTATGTCGTTCAAATTGGTTTCAAAATCTTTCAAGTGAATTTGAGAATAAGTTGTCAAGTCAATTTTTATTTCTTCCTCATTCAGTGATTTTATTATGGTCTCTTTTACAAATTCAGCACTAAGATTTGCATTAAGAAAAACATTTGAAATCGTTCTTGGAATATTTTGAAACTGTTTGCTTTCAATTAAAGCATACTTTCTGAAATCACTTGACAAACCTTTGTTGTTGCCGTAAAGAATATTTCTGTAGTCTTCATAGATGTGAATCGTTCTAGTGTAACTTATGTTTTTCCCAAATGCTTCTCGGGTTTTATCCCAACTCTCAAAAGCTCTGCCTTCAGCGTCAATAAAAAAGTTTTTGTCATACGCTGAATCAAAAAAACGAAACGCCACCCTTCCTTGAGATTTGAAAGCTAAAACACAATACAATTCGTTTTCTGATTGCACTTCATACACAATGTATGAATTAAGATATGGGAAATAATATTCATCAAAAGTTTTCTTCTCTCTTGGTATTCCCAGCTTCTGTTTGTCAGCATTGTAGAAGAAAAGAATGGCTCTAAGTAAAGTGCTTTTTCCCACACCTTGCGTTCCAATGAAATGAACATTTCCATCCAGATTTACTTCTGCATACTTCAGGGATTTGTCAGCACTGTTTATAAAAACTATTTTATTCAGGTATTTCATTGCTTACATCTTCGGGGATATTGATACTTAAAATAAGTTGTTCAAGATATTTGAAAGAAGCCAACACTTTGTATTGATGTGTTATATCATTCTCTAGTTCAATAAAAGTGTCGTCAATTAGCTTCTTCATAATTTTTTCAAGAATGTCTTGATGTTTTTCTTTGTCAGTGTGCTTTTTCAGTCCTTCTAATTTTGTTTCTAACTCTGCATCAATTTTTATCCTTACAAGAATTTCGGAAGGAGTAAATCGATAGCCCGAACTAAAAGAGTTGTCATACGTTTTCATAAAGTCAATGATGTCAATCCATCTGAAAGCTGCTTCAATTTTTGTTTCAAGGTCAACTTTATTTTCGGGTCTACTGAAATAGAAATATTCGTCTCCTTTTTCTAAAGTAAAATTTATGCTTCGGAAATAATTATATAAATTTTCAAAAATCTGCTCGTCCTCAATTACTTTATATAAATCGCTTTGGGCTTTATTAGAACTGTTTGAATTTATAAATTGTCCTTTGCTGAGGATTTTAAATATGTCGGCTGTTTGATTCGGAACTTCCATTTTATTTTCTATTTAGGATAAACCATTGCGAATTCAATTTCATTCTTCTCCTCAAATTTATCCGTTATCTCAAAGATGTTTTCATACTGCGAAATCAACTGGCAATATATTGTAACACATTCATCAAATGAAACTTCTTTTGCAAAATTGTAATTTAGTATAAAGTCAAAAAGATTGTAACTGGAAGCTACAAATCCATTTTTTACTTCTTCTAGATTTATTTGTATTTCTTCTTCATTTTGAGTTTCCAAATACTCGCTTGAAATTTTTTCGGCAACTGGACGTTTCAAGTTTATTCCTGCTTTCATGCGCTTTGCAATTTTTATAATGCTTGCAAAAGCATCTTCGTTTGCTTGTAAATATTCAAGTGAAAGTTTAAGCGGATAAGCTGGATTCGGTTCAAAGATTACAGAGTCATTGGCTTTTAAAATTGATTTTAAATCTGTTGTTGTCTCAAGAATAAATTGGTCTTTCAAATATTTTATCAGCCGCAATTTTTCAATGACGTTGCTCTGATACTGGATTTGGTTTAAGAAATCAATAATCTGTCTTTCAATTTCTATCAGGTTGTGAGTACATTTTCCCAAATGTATTTTTAATTGAACAATCACCATTTTCAATTCTTCATCAGTTGCTGCATTGAAAAATGTAACATCACCTTCAGTTATAAGATTTTCAGTTTGAGCAATTAGTTTTGTTATGTCTTTACGCTTGTTGTCAAGGTTTATAAGCTTTGCACGTTTATTTTTAAAGGTTGGTTCGTTTTTGAAAGTGTTGTCAATATTTCTTTTCAAATCAACCACATTTCTCAAAGTGATTGTTCCTAATTTTCTTAATATGTTTTTAATGGTTCGTAAATACTCATACTTCCGTTGTTCGTTTGGTTCGTTGAAGTAGTAGTCAATGTTTTGTTTTACTTTCTCGAGATTGTCATTGATGTAAGAAGTATTTATTTCCTCGTTGGCATCCAAAACAAGTTCAAAGAATTGTAGAAACTCGTCATCAATTTCAAGATTGTTACCGTTTTGTCTTATTACTGAATGGTTTAGTAAATATTGAATTCTATTGCCATCATTTTCTACCAAATCAAGAGCATACTCATATTTGTAGGAAGCGGATTTCCGCTTCTTAAACATTTCAGTAAGCAGTTTTTGTTCTCGATTGAGAGCTGAAATCAATTCTTTTACACTCGAAAATGTATTCATTTTTTGAATATGCTATTCCTATACTACTCCAAATTCTCTTTTAATGGAAAATACTTTGTCGTCCTTGGCAACTGAATTTCTTTGCCTTCAGAACTACCAATTCTATACTTACTTTCATCTTCGCTGAAAGATTTATCTAACAAAAAATATTGTAAGATACTGTTGCTTCTATCCTCCTCCATCCACAAAAATAACTCATCTTCAATAAAAGCGAAATCTACTGCCGCATTTAGATATGAAAAGCTTTTTATAATAGAACCATGCTTATCAATGTTGTCGAATCCAGTTTTCGAAATCAAATTACAAAATTTATCGCTTTTTAAATAATAAAACGGATAAGAAATTCTGTACGCACGCTTGGTTATAAGAAGCAAATTCCAATTTTCCCTGAACAAGGCAACTAATTCGGGAGTAATAAAAAATGCGTTGGTCTCTAATCAAATTGTTCTGAAATGCCTGCAATATAGAAAATAGATAATAGGTTTATGAGGAGCTATACCATGCGACCTGTCTATTTTTAATCTTTCAAAGATTAGGAGATATTTCTGTAATGCTTGTTGCAAACTTTTTTTGTTGTGTTTTTTGCATTAGGATTATTCTGGATGAACTTTACCGTCAAATTCCACTTGAAAAGTACCACGCATTTTGGTTAATGGTCTCTCCAAAATTAAAGTTATTTTTTGTTTTAAGTCAAAAAGAAAGTCTCTAGAATCAATATAAATTTGGTAACTATAAAAGTAGTCTAAATCCTATTTTTCTATCCCAGCTTGTTTAAGAATTGCTAGAAAAGTTGGTTTCTGTATATCAGTATCACCATGAACAAGCATTGTCACCGTTTTATTTGTAGCAATATTAAAAAATAATTGGTAAGAACCTTTAGATAGCTTGAATTTGAAACCATTTTGCTCTAATATTTTTATTAAATGCTGGGCGATAAATTCATGCAGATTAAAGATTTAAAGAATATTCCAATGTATTACTATCGTTTGGAATGACTTCCCCTCTCTTCTACAATTCTTCAATATAAAGTTCTATTGACGCTTTCGCCATAGACATCACTTCTTCTTCAATGTTTTCACTGTAAGTAAGATTACCAGGTAAGCTGGGACAGAAACTGTGTATCCACCTTCCAGGGCTTTGTTTAAATGAACTATATAGATAAACCTTCAACAAAGCTAATTATTTGTGATATTAAATGGAATCGCTAACCGCACAATTATAAGCCCCCAGAAAATGTTAATTTATGATTCAAGAAGCACTATACCCAAAAATTACACAAGAAAAATTAGGGTAAGATATTTTGAAATAGCTAATTCCCCCACAAAAACAACCTACATCCCCATCAAACTCTCCAAAGGATCCTTTCCGGTAAGCATCAACTGTGGGTTTTCAAGCATTTGCTTTACAGTTACTAAAAAACCTACCGACTCGCGACCATCAATGATTCGGTGATCATAAGAAAGCGCCACATACATCATAGGGCGAATTATCACCTGACCCTTTTCGGCAATCGGTCGCTCTATAATATTGTGCATCCCTAAAATGGCAGATTGGGGCGGGTTAATAATGGGTGTGCTTAACATAGAACCAAACACACCTCCATTAGAAATTGTAAACGTGCCCCCTGTCATTTCTTCTATCGATAATTTATTATCTCTTGCCTTTAATGCCAAAGCAGCAATTTGTTTTTCAATATCCCATAAGGTTAAGGTTTCTGCATTTCGCATTACAGGCACCATAAGTCCTTTGGGCCCCGATACCGCTATAGAAATATCACAGTAATCGTTATATATTGTATCCGTTCCGTCGATATACGCATTTACTGCCGGGTACTTTTGCAAGGCCAAAACACAGGCGCGGGTAAAAAACGACATAAAGCCCAAGCCAATGCCATGTTTTTCTTTAAACTTATCCTTGTATTTGTTGCGCAAATCCATAACCGCCTGCAAATTGACCTCGTTAAAAGTGGTGAGCATAGCCGTTTCATTCTTTGCTGCAACCAAACGTTTGGCTACCGCCTTTCGAAGATTACTCATCTTTTCGCGTCGTTGCTCGCGATTGGCTTCAGCCTTGCCGTATGATTTCGGATCAGAAGTTTCAACATTTGATGAAGAAACTTGAGCTATAACAGCATCTTCTTTAGTTATTCGACCATCTTTACCGGTTCCGCTTACAAGCTTGGTATCAATGCCTTTTTCGTTCAAAATTTTAGCCGCAGCAGGTGAAGGCGTTCCATTGGCATAACTTGTTTTTGTTTCGGTTAACTCAACTTTGGGTTGTTCAACTGCAGTGGAAATATTTACCGCTTTTGCTGTTTCCTTTTTAACTGGCGCCGTGGCTTCGGTATTGATGGTTGCAGCAATGGCTCCAATTTTAATATCCGTTCCCTCGGCACAAATAATTTTTAAGGTTCCGGCGTGGGTAGCATTAAGTTCAACAGTAGCTTTTTCAGATTCTATTTCCGCAATGGCTTCATCCATTTCTACATAATCGCCATCTTGCTTCATCCATTTTGAAATGGTGACCTCAGATATCGATTCTCCAACAGCAGGTATTTTAAGTTCAATTTCCATGAATGTTATTTAAAACAGGTGCAAAGGTAGTAAAAGGAAGGGAGTTTGAACGGATTATGACGCTATTTTATTCCTCGCTTTTAGGCCTTCTTAAAAAACTTAAGCTTGCAAACAGAGGTTTAAATAGGGCTTACAGAAAAAGTTCAATGTGCCTTTAATACTAGGAAGCAAGGTTAAGATGTGCTTTTCACACTTCGAGCCGATGCAGGCGAAGTGGTGGATGAGCAATGAACTAATACCGATTATACAAAATAAATAGTCCAATTTAATTTTCTGGCCTATGAAATATTATTTTGTTATATCGGCATTTACCATTGTAAATTATAAATACTTTGAGCTATAAAATTAATTACAATTGGTATAAGCTGCTTTAATCGGATTATTTTTAAATTAAATGCGTGGCTTTTAAAGAAGTTTGGGAGAAATTGTTGCGGTTATGCGAAATAATTGAAGTATTAACTTACTCATTATTATGCTATTGTGTGATTTTTAGCAGGCCCTAAATTATGATTTACATTTACCTTCTCGAGGCAGCTCGTTCATTTGTGTTTGGAATAAAGACGTTCTTCTTGGATTACTTTTCAGAAGGCCCTCCAAAAAACGATATTCCTTATTTCATAATCATCCATTTAAACAACTCCTTATAAGTTGGCTTTTTACCGATCATTAATATACCAACTTTGTAAATTCTTCCGGCCAGCCAAGTAAACAAAATAAATGTAGCAACCAGTATTAACATTGATAACGCCAGTTCCCAGCCCGGTGGATTAAACGGCAATCGAACCATCATAATTATTGGCGATGTTAGTGGAAATAAAGACATAAATACAGCCATAGTTCCATGTGGATCGGAACCCAATATTGAAAAACTGCTTGCAAAACTAATAATCAATGGAATGGTTACAGGAATCATAAATTGTTGTGTATCCGACTCGCTATCCACTGCCGAACCAATCGCCGCAAACATAGAGCTGTACAACAAATAGCCAAACAAAAAGTAAAAGACAAAAATAACGAGATAAAAACCTAAATTTAAACTTAAAAAGTCATTTATAAGTGGACTTATTTCTGACATTGGTGCCGTGCCCGACTTTGTAATTTCATCTCCCATCGAACCAATTTTGGCAGAATAAAAAAACGAAACCACCGCCGTGAGTGCACCACTCAAAAAGATCCATATTAGAAACTGCGTGAGTCCAACCATGGCTATTCCCAATATTTTTCCCATCATCAATTGAAATGGTTTTACCGAGGATACTATAATTTCAACAATGCGGTTAGTCTTTTCTTCCATAACACCTCGCATTACCTGAACGCCGTACAAAAAGATAAAAAAGTAAATGATAAAGGCAAATGCAGCCCCTAATCCAAAATTTAATTCAGCCCTTGAATTTTTTAGATCGCCGGTTTCATCCATTTCTAAGGTTACGAGATTAACATTAACTGATAAACTATCTAAAAACGACTGCCTTAAGCCTTTTTGAACCAGTTTTTGAGTTTCTCCGGCACCTTCAATCGCTCTTTCAATCTTGCCTCGAATATCCAAAGTAGATGTGTTTTCGGATTTAAATACCACATCGCTCGGCTTTTCTAACGAAAATTGTTTTGGAATAATCAACCAGCCATCAATATTCATATCCTTTTGAGTCTTTTCTTCATCAAAATAAATAAATTGAACTTTCGAAGGATTGTCTAACTTGTTTTTGAACAAGCCACTGCTGTCTACCACGGCTATGGTTTTGGTGCGCTCACCGGTTTTTTGATTAATGGCAAGACCAATAATTACCGCATAAAACAAGGCAATCAAAATTGGTCCTAAAATAGTCATTACAATAAACGACTTCTTGCTTACACGGCTTAAGTATTCGCGCTTTGTTATGAGCCAAATCTTACGCATGGTTCACCTCCTGAACTTTCTCTATAAATAGTTGATGAATGGTAGGTACAATTTCGCGAAACGACCAAATATTGACTTCGTTTGCCAACCTTTTTATTATTTCTGAACGTTTCATATCGCCTGCTGTAAATATAATTTTTTCAAAGCCGTCTTCGGTTAATTCATGACTAATTTGTTCCGTCCACTCAGGCACGTTTCCATTAAAAATTAACTCAAACTGGTTTTTGCTGTTTGCTTTTTTAATATCCTTAACATTGCCATCAAGTATCTTTTTCGATTTGTTAATCAAACAAATATGATCACACATTTCTTCTACGCTTTCCATACGGTGCGTGCTGTATAGTATGGTGGTTCCATTCTGTTTCATGGCTTTTATTTCGATTTTCAGCAGTTCAGCATTTATTGGGTCAAAACCCGAAAATGGCTCATCCAAAATAAGTAACGTGGGCTGGTGCAAAACCGTAATAATAAACTGCACCTTCTGCTGCATACCTTTCGACAATTCCTCAACCTTTTTACCTTTCCAGTTTTGAAGGTCAAATTTTTTAAGCCATACTTCAGACCGCTGCTTGGCGTCAGAAAGACTTAACCCCTTCAATTGAGCAAAATATATCATTTGATCCCAAACCGATTGTTTTTTATAAAGGCCGCGTTCTTCTGGCAAATAACCAATTTGATAAATATGATTAGAATTTAAAGGCTCGCCATTAAACAGAACTTGTCCAGTATCAGGTTTACTTATTTGATTAATTATACGAATCAGGGATGTTTTGCCGGCGCCATTGGGACCAAGTAAGCCATAAATACTGCCTCTGGGTACCGACAAACTTACGTTATCGAGCGCTTTATGCGTTGCGAAAAATTTCGAAACACCATTAATTTCAAGAATTGACATAGAGCTTAATTTTATTAAAATCTCTCACGAAAGTATTAAAGGAAACTCTTCCTAATCTTAAATGCCTATGAACTGTGCAATATAATCGTTATGCGATTTTTTGAGCTACTACTTATCTTGATTTGGGCGATACCCTTTGGGTCGGGTGTTTTGCTCCTATCTTTTTGCTCGTGCCTCTCAAAAAGGATAACCGCTTCACCCCCTTTCGCATGCGTATTGCAATTTGAGATTTGTTCCTTAAATAATAAATGTAAGGGTTTTTGACGAAGACTTCTTTTAGTTTTGAATAAAATTATGAATTCTATCAGCAAGTAAAAGAATTGAAAAACTATGAGTATTTTTCCGCAAGCTCTACTTAATCAAAACATCAAATACCTTTTTTTCGCCTAAAAATCCCTCTAAATGATCACCAATATTTATTTTACCAACCCCTTCTGGTGTTCCCGTAAAAAACAAATCACCAATCTTTAACGTAAAAAACTGCGAACTATATTCAATCACTTTTTCAATTGGGAAAATCATATTGGCTGTATTTCCCTTTTGAACTAATTTGCCATTGATGTTTAAATGAAACGATATATTGTGTAAATCAACCCCGTTGGCTGGTAAAAAATCACCAACTACCGCACTTTGATCAAACGCTTTTGCGATTTCCCATGGCAAGCCTTTTGTTTTTTGATTATCTTGTAGATCTCTGGCCGTAAAATCAATTCCAACGGTATAATCCGAAATATATTTGTAGGCAAATTTCGATTGAATATGCCTTCCTATCTTATTTACCCTAAAAACAATTTCAGTTTCATAATGAATATTCTTCGAAAAATCAGGATGAAAAAACGGTTCTCCTTTGCGCAAAAGAGCCGAATCTGGTTTCATAAACAATACTGGATCTGTTGGCAAGGCATTGTTTAACTCCTTGGCATGTTCGGCGTAATTTCTACCTACACAAATTATTTTCATGCGGCAAATTTACATCTCAAACAAACGGTTTTTCAAATACTATTTTAAATTTCAAAACCTTAAAATCTATTTTATTTTAGTTTTGTCAAAGTGAATTGAAATTAATTTAAAAAGTCACTCAGATTTCTAAAGTAACGATTACCGTTTATACAAAATATTTAATCCAATTTTAATTTTCTGGTCTGCAAACTATTATTTCGTTATATCGGCATTTACCATTCTAAATTTAATAAATAGCTTTGCGCTATTTATTAAATACAATTGGCATAACTTCGCGTGCTTGCTCGACCCCAACGTTATTATACACGCCTATACCAAAGGTTATTTTCCCATGGCTCATCCTGATGAAGGCAATGCAATTTTCTGGCATTTGCCCGAAATACGAGGCATTATTCCTTTAGACCAACGTTTTAAAGCAAGCAAAAACCTGCAAAAACTTTATCTAAAAGGCAAGTTTCAACTTTTTCAAAACCGCGATTTTGAATGTGTTATCCGAAATTGTGCCGCCCGCAACGATACCTGGATTTCAGATGAGATTATTGATACCTATATCGATCTTCACCAAATGGGTATTGCCCATAGTTTCGAAGCCTGGCAAGACGGTAAGCTAGTCGGTGGTTTATACGGACTCGCCATAGGAAAAGCTTTTTTTGGGGAAAGTATGTTTCATTTAGTTACAGATGCCTCTAAAATTGCCTTGCTTTTTTTAGTTGATTCTCTGCGAGAACAAGGCTTTACCTTACTCGATAGCCAATATTTAAACGATCATATAAAGCAATTTGGTGCTTATGAAATTAATCATGACGAATACCTTGAATTGTTGAATATTGCACTCCAATAAAAAAACTGCTTATTTTTGAACCTTTATGTCTAAAAAGAAAACAACACCGGTTTCAATTCCCGATAAACCAAAGCCATCTGCCAAAGCAAAAGGCCCTAAATTGCCGCTCAAAACGCGTATTTCTAATTATTTCAACGAAAAGAGAGCTTTTTTTATCACCGAACCATTGGCATCCCTTAAAGATGCTGATCAAAAAGGCAATTGGTGGAACGGTCAACATCCTTTTTATCGTTTTATATTCGCAGCATTAGGTCTTTTAGCCTTTGTGGTAATACCGGTTTTAAGTTTCGATTACGGAATTACCTGGGACGAATACGAAGACATTGGTTATTTTAACGAAGTTCTAGCTTACTACACCTCTTTTGGTGAAGATCGCAGATGTTTGGACGTAGCCGGAACTTTACCCGGACATGAGGTTAAAAAAGAACTGATTACGCATCTTGTTAACTATGGTCCCTTTGTGAATTTAAGCAGCGCCTTTGCTTTCAAGTTTTTGTCGCCCTTTGGTCTTTACGAAACTCGCCACCTAGTCGTTTCTTTCTTTGCGGTAATTGGATTACTTTTCACAGGATTATTAGCCAAACGCCTCGGTAATTGGCAAACCGGTGTTATAGCCTTCGTATTTATTTTGTTTACTCCTACTATTTTCGGCCATGGTATGAACAATCAGAAAGACATCCCTTTCATGGCATTTTACGTAGCATCCTTGTACTATATCATTAAATTTCTCGAAGAAATGCCTTCCCCAACGCGTGCAACCTGGGTAAAATTGGCTGTATGCATGGGTATTTTAATGAATATTCGTGTAGGTGGACTTATCGTTTTCGCCTACTTACTGATGTTTGCAGGCCTTTTATTTTTATGGAATGTTTACACCAAAAAGCATTCATTCGATGGAAAAAATATTTGGTTGTATATCGTTAAACTTTTTAAACCACTTGCCTTGGCTTATGCCATTGGTGTTATTTTTTGGCCGGCAGCTATTCAGGATCCACTGCATCACCCATTCGATGCGCTTAAGAATTTTGAAAAATTTAGCTTAGTACATATATACGAAATCTTTGAGGGCAAAAAATATTACATGAAAGATTTTCCATGGTATTACGAGCCTAAAAGCATGCTTATTACCATTCCTCTTTTTGTTTTAGTAGGTTATGCCTTAGCCCTTATTTTATCTGCCATTAACTTTAAAAAGATACAAGCTTGGCATATTGGTGTACTAATTTTTGTAACTGCATTTCCGGTGTTTTATATCATCTACAAAAAATCGGCAGTATACAGTAGTTGGCGACATTTGCTATTTGTTTATCCGGCTATTGCTGTTATGGCAGCTCTCGGTTGGCAAAATCTTATCCATACCATCAAAGCAAAAAATTTGCGATGGATTCCTTTGGCAATTTTAGTTTTTGGTATTGGAAAAGTTGGGGCTTGGATGATAAAAAATCACCCGTATCAATATTTGTATTACAATGAAACCGTTGGAGGTGTAAAAGGTGCCTATGGGTATTACGAAACAGATTATTGGTGTCAAAGTCCGCGTGCTGCCGTAGAATGGTTGCTCGAACACGAAAAACTGAAAGATACCAAAAAGCGTGTTTATCTCGCGAGTAATAACGAAAGCCATAGCATGAGTTATTTTGCAGAAAAACAAACCGATAGCATCACCATGGTTTGGACCCGCGACTTTGAATGGGAAGATAATTATTGGGAATACGGGATTTTTACAACTCGTACGTTAAGTCACACTCAAATGAACAATGGTTACTTTCCTCCAAAAGGCACCATCCATCAAATTATGGTTGATGGAATACCTATTGCGGCCATTGTTAAACGCCAAAATTTTGATTTTTATAAGGGCAATAAACTCAAAGGTAAAAATCAAGTCGATTCTGCCTTATACTACTTTGAACAAGCCTTGAAATACAACCCAATTAATGAGGGACCATACCGCGAAATTGGTTATCTAAAAATGGTTCAAGAAAAGTACCAGGAAGCCGTTCCTTATTTGCGTAAATCAATAGCTCTTTGTCCCGAAAACTATAATTCTTATACCTTCTTAGGTGAAATTTATCTTCGTCAAAAATTATACGATTCATCAGCTTATTTTTTCCAAAAGGCTGTCGATTATAAAGTAAACATGTCTTATGCTTGGGAAGGCTTGGGTACAATTGCTTCCTATAAAAATGATCATTATACCGCTAAAGCCAAATTTTTGCGCTCAATGGAATTTGGTAATCAAAATGTAAATTTATTCTTTAATTTAGGTCGAACTTATGAAATGTTGAGTTATCCGGATTCGGCTTTGATGTATTATAATTATTGCACAAAGATTAATCCGAATTTCCCTTATTCTTACCGTGCTATGGGCGATATCCTTACAAAACAAGGCAATATGCAAGAGGCAGAACAGTATTTGGCCAAAGCCCGTGCTTTAGGTTTGTAGCCTTTTTGTAACTTAATTTCCCTTAATTAGGATGTGATTTTTGCTTCTTTGAGTAAACCTAGTCAGTAGGTTTTTTAAAATCAATTTGGTAATACGTTTAAAATCGTATTAATTTACATAACTTTTTTGGAGGTTTTTGCGTCTTCACTTAAAATGCGCTCGTTATATACCATCGTTTTATTAGTTTTGGCAATTGCCAACACGCAAGCTACACACATTGTGGGCGGTGATTTTTATTACGAATATCTGGGCGGCGACAGATACCGCATCACCATGAAATTGTATGTGGATTGTTATAATGGAAATCCTGGAGCTATAAGTTTAGATGAAACTGCTAATATTGGAATTTTTACGGCCGATGACAATCAACTTTACGATTTGGTTGAAGTAGTCCGAACCGGGCCAATACATGTGAATGGAGTAGTTTATAAATGTATTGTCAATCCAGGTAATGTATGCGTTGATCAATATAACTATATGTTTGAAATCAATCTTCCAAAACGAAAAAAAGGTTATAATTTGGCTTTTCAACGCTGTTGCCGCAATAATACCATCCGAAATATTATTGATGCCGAAGGAACAGGAGCCACATATTGGGTTCATGTTCCTGACAGAGATTTAGTTGCTTCCGATAATAGCCCTGTTTTTAAAAAATTCCCGCCCATTTATGTTTGTAAAGATTTTCCCTTTGTTTTTGATCATTCGGCAACCGATAAAGATGGAGATTCTTTGAGTTACGAACTTTACCAACCTTATTCAGGTGCCGATAAAGATAGCAGCAGACCAGTGCCGCCCAAAGCACCCCCCTTTAATAATGTTAGATGGTCAGGCAGTTTCTCCACAACCGATCAAATGGGTGGTAATCCAAAACTCGAAATTGATGAAAATACAGGAGAACTTACTGTTACACCAAATGCCTTAGGTCAATATGTAATTGGAGTAAAAGTTCTCGAATGGCGGAAAAACAGTTCCGGTGTTTATGTCAATATAGGAGAAACACTTCGCGATTATCAGTTTAATGTCGTCGACTGTCAAGCGGTGGTGGTTGCTATTTTTAATAGCATTGTAAAGTGTACGGATACCGTGCAATTTATAGATAAAAGTATTTCAGCTACCACGTTAACTTGGGATTTTGGAGATCCGGGTTCAGGGATTAATAACAATACAAGTACCCAGAAAAACCCAACACATGTTTATACAAAAAACGGCGATTATCTAGTTACCCTAAAGGCTTGGAATCCTGCTTGTCAAGATGAATATTCTCTAAAAGTTAAAGTAAGAACACCTAAAGGTTTTAATCTTGGAAAAGACCGAACATTCTGCACACCAATAAAAACCTTTTTGACAGTTCCCTTTACCGATTATTCATCAATTTTGTGGAGTACAGGTTCAAAAACAGCTTTTATTACAGTATCAGCCGCAGGGAAATATTTTGTTGAAGCAAAATATGCCAACTGTCCCGTGATGAAAGATACTATTAACTTGTATTATGAGCCGGTGTATTTTAATCCAATCCGTGACTCGCTATTTTGTGATAAGGTTGATGTAAACCTCGAAATTACCGGTCGTTCTCCAAAATCAAAAATTATGTGGAGCGTATTGGATACCTCGGCAAAAGTTAGAGTAACTCAGGAAGGTCGTGTTATTGTTCAAGTTTATAATAATCATTGCACTAAATACGATACCATTGATTTAAGTATCGCTAAAATTAAGCCAAAACTTGGCCCTGACTTGTTTTTTTGTAATGATTTTGTGCAAACACTCGATGCAGGTTCTCATCCAACGGGAACTACCTATTTATGGAACAACTTAAGTACGAGTCAAACTGTTACCATTAATACCCCTGGTAAATTTTGGGTTACCACCAAACTGAAACACTGTTATCAAATAGATACCATCGAAATTCGCAACTCGAAGGTGCTTTTAGAGATTGGTCCGGATTGTCATTTTTGTGATTCAATTCGAGTTATGGTTGACGGAGGACCATCTAATGGAGCAGCAACTTTTTATAAATGGAGTTCCGGCGATACTTCTCGCGTCGCATTAATTCAGAAGCCCGGTAAGCACTGGTTAAGAAAATATGATAATTTTGGTTGTGAAAATTCAGATACCATAAACTTCAAATTATCCATATCTCCAACTATAGATCTGGGAAAAGACACCGCTGTAATTTGTGTTCGTGCACCTATTTTACTGAGTCCTGGCGATGGATTTAGTTCCTATGTATGGGAAGATGGTAGTTCTGATAAAGTGCGATTTGTTGAACTTAGCGGCAAGTATTACGTTACTATTACTGATGAAGTTGGTTGTTCAGGTTCCGACACTATCATTGTTAAAACCAATCCAAACTTATTACCCAACAAGGTTTATATCCCGAATGCCTTCACACCGAACAACGATGGACTCAACGATGTGTTTCCGTTTAACGAGCCCGTATTGCAAACCGATTACAACCTTAAAATATTCAATCGATGGGGCGAAAAGGTTTATGATTCAGATATTAGTAGAGAACCCTGGAATGGAACTACCCTTAACGATGATAGTCAGATGGATGCATATATTTGGGTTGCCACATACAAAGGCTGTGATGGGAATCGCCATATAGAGAAAGGTACGGTAACTGTTATTCGATAAATTGAGAGGTGGGATGCTAGTTTTTTTAATAAGAGATGTTAGAAATAAGACGTGAAACATACTCTCATTTTTCTAGAAGAACTAAATAATTTTCGTCGATAATTTAGCGTTTAATTAGTGCCTGTAAGAAAACTTATAAGAAACTGACAGTCAAATATATAGTTTTGATAGCTTGGTTAAATCTTTTTGCTTATAAATTTAGTGACTATTCATAAAATGGTGATTATACGCTGTTAATGTTATTTCTTTAAAATATTAGCACTAAAAGCGCAAAAAGATTCAAATTATGAGACAAAGATTCGAACAACAATTGACAATTGGACAAATTCCTATTGGAGAGGTTAAAATAACTTTAAAATGTAGAGATTCGATTGTCGAATTACTTGCTGCCTTACAACATATATTTGTTCATCCAGAATATAACAAGAAGATATTCAATGTTT
>Ga0209181_10002645_pt1 | contig 28974 bp, 26 predicted proteins | sample MAT05_FD_187208 | JGI IMG/M metagenome (GOLD analysis project Ga0209181, IMG submission 187208) | Freshwater microbial communities from Lake Fryxell liftoff mats and glacier meltwater in Antarctica - MAT-05 (SPAdes) (version 2) | ecosystem: Environmental > Aquatic > Freshwater > Ice > Liftoff...
CCGACAACAGCCTGGCGCCTTTGTCGTCCGAGCTATTCGAAACAGCCAGCTTTACCGCGCAGGCAGACCAGTACACCATCAGCAGCTTCTCTTTCAGTGCCGCCAGCGGTGGAGCGATTGTTGCGGCACCGGTGCCCGAACCGGAGAGCTGGGCGATGTTGGTTGCGGGGCTTTTTGCATTGGGTGCTGTGGCGCGGCGGCGTACTCAAGCCGCAAGGCTTTGAAGTCCTATCCCGTCGCAGAGACCGATGATCAGTTGGTCCGCTCGGGCAATTGCCACCCTGCAGCGGCACCGCAGCAGCCAGGTTTCGCGGGAGTCAATCGCTGGAGCTCAGATATCAAGGTCGACCCAGAGAGCCGCGTGGTCTGACGCAGCATTCTTGGGGTCGTCCAGATCATCATAGGTTTCCCAGCGCTTCGGCCGGGCACCGGGCCACATGCCCTGGCGCATGACGCCGCCCGCCTTGACGCGCTGGTACAGGCCGGGCGACAGCAGGATGTAATCGATCTTGTTGCCGGCATTGCACAAGCCATAAGTGCCCGGGTAGCCGCCATTGTCGAAGGCGGGGTGCACGAAAACGTCTTTCAGGTCGGTGTGCTGAAGCAGTGGGGACAAAGGATCGCTCTTGGGTGTGTCATTGAAGTCACCGACGATGGCAACCAGCTTGTTGCCGGCCGCCACCCGCTCTTCGTAGATGGCCTTGATGCGCTGGGCCTGGGTCTTGCGTTTGTGGTCCGATTCGGCTTTGCCGCCATACCCTTTGCTCTTGAGGTGGTTGACCAGCACCCACAACGCCTCGCCGTTGGCCAGCGGGATGCTGTATTCGGGGCAGTCACGCGAAAAGAGGTCGTTACCCATGCTGTCGCGGTCGTCGACGTGGCTGCGCATCTGGCCGATGGGGTGGGGTCGGCTGGTCATCAGCCCGACATCGATGCCACGCGTGTCGTTGCCGTCGATCACCATCACATGCTGCAGCGGCTGGCCGCCGACGGCCTTCAAGATCTGCTGGTTGAACTGCTGCAACACGGGCCGGCTTTCGGCCTCGACGACGGCCAGCACATCGGCGTTGAGGTCGTGGATGACGCGTGCGGTGTTGCGCATCGAGACTTCGTCTACCGGCTCGTCCTGAAGTTCGAGCGAGCCAGCCCAGTCGGCGCGACCGTTGGCAACGATCTCGATGCCGCCAGCCTGCGGGCGGCGCAGCAGCTGGCCTCGGTTGCGCCGCAGCGTGACGAATCGGGCGTCGTCCTGCTTCTCCAGCCCCAGGCGGATCATCAGCTTGCCGATGCGCTGCTTGCGCAATGCCGTGTAGTTGAGTTCGCCCAGCAGTTGGCCGAGGCTGGCGAAGTCTTGCAGGATGGCCCGGCCGTCGCTCCAGGATCCGAGGTTCATGGCCCTCGGTCGGTCAAACAGGTTCTCGACGTTGTAGACGGCCAAGCGCATGACGTGATCCTCCTGGGGCGGACGGCTGGATTCTAGTCTGCTGATCCCGGACGTCTTTGACGGTCTGCCGCTGGCATGCAACCAGCAACCCCGCCCGATCCAAGGCATACTCTTCGCCAACGAACTTCGGAGCAAAACATGACCATCGACCCTCGCTGCTGCGGCAGTGGAACCTGCATCGTGGACCCCGCTGGGCGCTGCTGGTGCGGGCAGCAATGGGACGGCGAGAAAATGTGCGACGCGTCGCCTGCAGACCGCGCGGGCACCGAGGATCTGCCCGAGGGCCAGAGCCGCAGCAAACCATTGGACGCGTGAACGCAAGTTTCGAGTCTTGATGTGGTCTTTGTCCTCGCTGCTGCTGCGCGCTGGAGTGTGCTCAGCCTTCGCGGTCTGCGGCTGCTTGGGTGCCTTCGAACGGTTCGAAAAGTGGCCCTGCAGAGACCTGATCCCTCCACGCTGACAGTCCTGGCAACCCATGCAAGCCCTTCGCGCCACGGGTTGCACTGGCCCACCACGACGAAAACGAAGCGCAAGGGCGCTGAACCTGGGCGAACAATGGCTGCGCTGGTCTTCGACTGACGCAGGCGGGCAACCAGGCATCGACATGCGGGTCGGCCAGGGTTTGAACCGAGCGCGCGCCGCCCAGGGCCAGGGCTACCTCTTGCCGGGTGCCGTACCAACACATCGGCGCCAGGTCGGCCATGCGCGCCGTCACGAACGCCCAGCGCGCAGAGCTCCATGGCCATACAGCGTGAAAGTCCGACAGCAACAGCCCCACACGCAAACAATCGGCAGGCAGGTCGCGCGGCGGCTCGCCCAGAGCCCAGGGGTGTACCAGCCAGACGTCGCGCGCCGCCACGTCGACCGCATCGGGTGCGGCCGCAGCGCCGATATCGAGCGGCCGGTGCTGCTGGTCAGGCTCGTCAATGCCACTGCGTCCCGCGGCAACCGTCACAGACTGCTGGCTGCGCGCGATGGTATCGAGCATGGCATACGACTGGTCGATCACGCTGCCGCCGCTGTGCCAAGACGCGGGTGCGTAGCGAGCCACGTTTTCGGCATTGAACAAATAGGGTTTGCTGCTGCCGGTGCCGGCGACCCACTGCCAGCTCAGGTGGTTGCTGGCCAGGTCACCATCGAGCAGGTGGGCGTACAGCCAATCTGCGCCGGCGCGCCAGTGCACCTTGCGCAGGTGCACCAGATAGCTGGCCAGCCACATGCGAGCATGGTTGTGCAGAGTGCCGGTGGCATAGAGCGTACGCACGGCCATGTCGATGACCGGCACGCCGGTACGGGCCTGGCGGATGTCGGCCGGCAGCTCGCGCGCATAGGCGCTGTCGGGCAGTAGCCCGGCATGCAACGATTGCAGGATGGCGTCGCCGCGATAGGCCCAGACATGGCGGAAGAACTCACGCCAGCCGAGTTCGAACACGAATTTGTGCTGCACGTCCAACGGGTGCCGTGATGCCACGCCGGCCAGCACTTCCGGCAGCGTGACCAGGCCATGCGTGATGTAGGGTGACAACCCGGTCACCGCACCGTCGATGGCATTGCGGCTACGGGCATAGTTGGCCGGCCGCACGGCAGCAATGCGTGTCAGCGCGGCAGCCCGCGTCGGCGCGAAAGCGTTATCCAAAGTCACGCGCTGCTGCCCACCTCACCGCTGCGGATGGCGGCCGCCCGCACCTCGACGGCCTGGCGCTGTGCATCGGTCATGCGCGCCAGGTTCTTGAGCTGCATCGCCATCCGCGGGTTCGTCCGCAACAGCGCCTGGTGGCGCATCAGAAAGTCCCAGTACAGCGTGGTGTACGGGCAGGCGCGCTCACCCGCGCGCTGCGCCGGGTCGTAGCGGCAGCCGGCACAGGGGCCGCCCATGCGCTGGATGTACTTGCCGGTGGCGACATAGGGTTTGCTGGCCGTCAGCCCGCCGTCGCCGTACTGGCTCATGCCCAGGGTATTGGGCAGCTCGACCCATTCGACGGCGTCGACGTAGACTGCCAGGTACCAGGCATGCACTTGCTGCGGCCGCACACCCAGCAGTAGCGTGAACAGGCCCGTCACCATCAGGCGCTGGATATGGTGCGCATAACCGTGTTGCAACGTCTGGGTGATGGCGTCGCGCAGGCAGGCCATGTCGGTCTGGCCGGTCCAGTACCAGGCGGGCAGGGCTTGCTGTGCATCCAGGGCGTTCAGTTCGGCATAGCCCGGCATCTGCGTCCAGTAGATGCCACGCACGAATTCGCGCCAGCCGAGGATCTGGCGAATGAAACCCTCGACGCTGTGCAGCGGTGCGTGGCCAGCGCGGTACGCTGCCTCGGCGGCTTGCACCACTTCGCGCGGATTCAGCAACTTGAGGTTGAGCGCGGCAGACAGATGCGAGTGGTACAGCCAGGGTTCACCTGGCCACATCGCGTCCTCGTAGCGGCCGAAGAGCGGAAGTCGCTGTTCGATGAACGAGTGCAGCGCGCTCAGGGCCTGTTCGCGCGTGACCGGCCAGGCAAAGCTGTCGAGGTGGCCCGGGTGGTGTGCGAAGTGGAGGTGGACGAGGGCGATCACCTCGCGGGTCAGTGCATCGGGCTCGAAGCGGGCACGCGCGGGCAGGCCCACGGGGCCCGCAGCACCGAAGGCGTCACGGTTGTCGGCGTCGAAGTTCCACTGGCCGCCTTCGGGCTTGCCGTCCTGCATCAAAACGCCGTGGCGCTCGCGCGATTCGCGGTAAAAGTATTCCAGTCGCAGCGCCTTGCGTCCTTTGGCGTGGGCCGAAAATTCGCGCACGGTGGTGTAGAAATGGCGGTCATCGCGCACCTCCAGCGGCAGGCCAGCGCCTGCAGCCACCCCTTTCAGCGACTGCCACACCCGCCAGTCTCCCGGGGCTGTCATCAACAGGCGCTGCGGCGCCAGTGTCTCGATCGCAGCCTGCAGCTCGCTGGCCAGGCTGCCGCGGTTACCCGGGTCGTCCAGTCGTGCGTAGTGCAGCGTTCGGCCGGCGCCGCGCAGTGCCACTGCGAAATGGCGCATGGCGCTCAGGAACAGCGCGATGCGTGGCTTGGCCGACCAGACGTGGCTCGATTCCTCGTGGACTTCAGCCATCCAGATGGCGTCGTGCGCGGGTTCGAAACCGTCGAAGGCGGCTGCGTCCAGATCGAGCTGGTCGCCCAGAACGACCACCAGATTGCGCAGCTCAGTCACGGGCAGGGCGGGTTTTGCGAAGTGTCGAAGCCCTCGATGGGTCTGTCGACCCGATCATGCCCTGCGCCAGCTGCGGCGCACGACGAGAAAGACACGGTAGCCCCGCTCCAGCAGCCACAATGCCGGTCCGCCACCCAGGAGCTTTCCTACCCAGGCCCATCGCGGCAGGGCGCGCCACAACTCGGTGAACGCCAGGGCGCCACTGACCAAGGTGCCGTCTGCCCGGCGCATGTGCAGGCGCGCGATAGCGTCAGTGCGGGTCAGGCCTGCGCCCAGATCGGCGGCTTCGCAATGTGCAACGTCGACCCATTGCACGGCTTCGGCACCCGCCTGGCGGCGGTACAGGTCTATCTCGCGCGAACATACCGGGCAGGCGCCGTCGAAATACACGGTAGGGCAGGGTGGGTCAGTGGTTGGCATGTCTGAACTGTACGCAAAACCCGACTCAAAGCATGATAGCGGGGGCAATCGGCTGCGCGGCACTGGCACGCACCATCCAGGCCCGTGGGCAGACGAGAGGTCTGGTGGAACAGCGCGCCGCTCTGACTAGAGCACCAGACCTTCTTCGATTACCAACCGATTCAATGCCTGCTCGAGCATTGCGCGGGCGGCGCTTGTAACGCCAAGGAGGTGGCGATGCAGGTCGGCGTCCGGTCGATTTCCCGATGCGCATTCGGTGCTGTACAGCTCGAAATTGACGAGCAGCGTGACGATCTCAGCCAGATGGCGAGGGCATTCACAGGCAATCAGCGACGGGATCTCGGTCAGAACGACCAAGTCGGCATCGCTGAAACGCCGGGGGCTGGCCGTCCCAACGGCTGCCAGCGGTTCCACAACCGGCCGAGAAGAAGCGATACGTCGTGCCAATTCTTTGCCGGAAACTGGCTCGCGGTACACGCTGACCCCTTTGGCCCGAAGAGCCTCGGCGACTGCTTCTGTCCCGAATGAATAGACCGCGATGACATGCTGCACAGGCAAGTTGTTGCGCAGAGCTGTCACCTGCTCCGTCATCGACTCGCGCAGGGTGGGCACATGAACGACGAGAACATCGGCAGCGCCGACGCGGCCGACTTCGCGCTCGATATGACTCAAGTCGTCAAAAACGACCGCCGGCGCCGGTCGCAGCCGGCCATCCAGTTTGCGAGCGGCAGTTTGGCCCACCACCAAAACGCGCTGCGCCCCTGGTCGCGCGCCCAGGTTACCCGATGACAACCCGATGAGCGCATCGATATCGAGTTGAGCCACCGTGCCGATCGCATGCCCCTCCAAGGTGAGGCGTTTGATCAGCCGCAGGCGCTCTATGTCCTTCATCGAGTAGGTGCGCTGGCCGGAGGGTGACTTGGGGGGAGCCACCACGCCATAGCGGTGCTCCCAGATGCGCAGCGTCGAGGGCGTGAGGCCCGCCAGCCGTGCGGCAGTTCCGCTGCGCATCAGTGACTTAACGGCTGTTTCATCAAGGGCAGTTGGCATGGTCATGGTCATCGTTGGGTGGGGGCGTGAGCGGACACAGTCATTATTGTCGAGCGCCCTCACCTTATTGACACGTATTTGAAACGCAATTTTTAGCCCCTATCAAGGGTTATTAGACTCATTAGCGTTTCGATTGTTGAGGCTGCGATAAAGTCACGCCGCCGATTGCTGAATTTCTGTGCCCAGCATCCTCATCAATCGACCGGTCAGCGCTTCGCTACCCCTGACTCACAGAGCGTCTCGCAGGTTGGATGGACCCTTGGAGGTCCGCCCAACCCCGTCGCCGTCGCAGGACCCGAAGTCCTGCCAGGCATTTCGTTCAACGATTGCTGAACTCATTTTGTTCACGATAGAAAGCAAACCATGCACGACATCATTGATACCGCCGTTGCGGCAGGAAGTTTCAAGACCCTCGCGGCTGCACTGACAGCCGCCAATCTCATCGACACGCTTAAGAGCACCGGCCCTTTCACCGTGTTTGCGCCGACCGACGAAGCCTTCGCCAAGCTGCCCGCCGGCACGGTGGAAAGCCTGCTCGCGGACATTCCGAAGCTCACCGCCATCCTGACCTACCACGCAGTCGCCGGCAAGGTCATGGCGGCTGATGTGATGACGATGGACGGCCAAGCCGCCAAGACGGTCAATGGCGCGACGCTAGCGATCAGCACCAAAGACGGCGTCAAGCTCAATGGCACTTCGACCGTGTTGAAGACCGACATCGAATGCACCAACGGCGTCATTCACGTGATCGATTCCGTACTGATCCCCCAGTAAACCGGCCAACCGGGCCAAACCGGAAGCCACCAGGCGCGGCGCGCATCGGGCACGCCCCGCTTTGACGAGCGCTTTTGCTCACGCATTGAAAGAACACCATGAACAACACCATGAAATCGCCAGAAGGGTTCTGGACGAAGGCACGTTTGACCGCCATGACAGTCCCCTTGATCGGTGGCGCCCTCGTAGCAGCCTCAAGCTCCGCGTATGCAGCCACCAGTTCAGTACTGAAGCAGGAAGACTTTGTCGGAATCTCTTTCTGGATCATCTCGATGGCGCTGATCGCTGCCACGGTATTTTTCTTCCTCGAGCGCGATCGCGTATCGCCGAAATGGAAAACCTCGCTCACGGTTTCGGGGCTGGTGACGCTCGTGGCCGCAGTGCATTACTTCTACATGCGCGACGTCTGGGTAGCCACAGGTTCAACGCCCACGGTCTTCCGCTACATCGACTGGCTGATCACGGTGCCTTTGCTGATGATCGAGTTCTACTTGATTTTGGCTGCGATTACCAAGGTGTCCGCCTGGATTTTCTGGCGCCTGATGATCGGCACGCTTGTCATGCTGATCGGTGGCTACCTGGGCGAAGCGGGCTACATGTCCGTCTGGCCGGCGTTCATCATCGGCATGGCGGGTTGGGCTTACATCCTGTACGAAATCTTTCTGGGTGAAGCCAGCAAGGTCAATGCGGCGAGTGCGCCTCCTGCGGTCCAGTCGGCCTTCAACACGATGCGCTGGATCGTGACCATTGGCTGGGCTATCTATCCGCTCGGGTACTTCTTCGGCTACCTGACCGGTGCCAGCCCGGCGGACAGTGCGAGCGCGCTCAACATCATCTACAACTTTGCAGACTTTCTGAACAAGATCGCCTTTGGCCTGATCATTTGGGCGGTTGCGGTCAACCAGTCCGAGTCTGACAAGTCGATGAAGACCTAAACGTCGAAACCGGATCGAGTCGAAAGACTCGATCCCTCAAGCGAAGAATTCAACATGAAAGCAATTGTGGTTGGCGCCGGCTTCGGCGGCATCGCGGCGGCGCTTCGGCTCCGCTCCAAGGGTTACGAGGTTTCTCTCATCGACCGCTGTGCCGGTCTCGGTGGGCGGGCCCAGGTGTTTGAACGCAACGGCTTCAAGCACGATGCTGGGCCGACGGTGATTACCGCGCCATTCCTGTTCGAGGAGCTCTTTGCCTTGTTCGGGGAAAAGTTCGAAGACCATGTCAAGCTGGTGCCATTGACGCCTTGGTACCGGTTCCACTTTTCAGACAACACCCAATTCGACTACGGCGGGACGCTGGACGAGACCCTGGCCGAGATCGCACGTATCGAGCCTGACGATTGCGCTGGCTATCGCAGCCTGCTTGTGCAGTCCGAGAAGATTTTCAAGGTGGGCTTCGTACAGCTGTCTGCCGCACCGTTTCATCGCTTCGGCGTGATGCTCCGGCAGATCCCCGCGCTGCTGCGGCTCCGCTGTCAAGACACCGTTTGGCAGTTGGTCAGCCGGCACCTGAAAAGTCCAAAACTCCGGCAGGCGTTTTCGATTCAGCCCCTTTTGGTTGGCGGTAACCCGTTTGACACCACCAGCATCTATGGTCTGATCCATTATCTTGAGCGTGCCTATGGTGTGCACTTTGCGATGGGCGGCACGGCGGCCATTACCAGCGCGCTGGGCGCACTGATGGTGAGGCAGGGAATCAGGCTGCAGCTCGGTACGACCGTGCGCAGCATTGATATTGAAGACGGCGTTGCTTCGGGCGTAACGCTCGAGGACGGCTCTTCGATCACGGCTGACGTGATCGTGTCCAACGCCGACCCTGCACATTTGTACTCTGCCATGATCAAGCCGGACGACCAAGCACCCTCGGCGCGTCTGAAACTGGCCGCTGCCGAGTTTTCGATGGGTCTGTTCGTGCTGTACTTTGGTACCACGCGCCAGTACCCAGATGTCGCGCACCACACGATCTGGCTGGGCGAACGGTACCGCGAACTCCTGACCGATATCTTTCACCATAAAGAGTTGTCAGAAGACTTCTCTCTTTACCTCCACCGGCCTACAGCCACAGACGCCAGCTTTGCTCCGGCCGGTTGTGACAGTTTCTACGTGCTGTGCCCGGTGCCCAACCTGAGGGGCGCGATCGACTGGGCTGTGCAGGGCCCACGTCTTCAGTCTCGCATCGTGGCGGCGCTCGAAGCGACGATCCTGCCAGGGCTGAGTGACTGTATGACGAGCGACTTCACGATGACGCCCGAAAACTTTCGCAGCGACTATCTCAGCGCCCACGGCGCAGGGTTTTCTGTCGCTCCACTGTTTCGCCAGTCGGCCTGGTTCCGCTTCCACAACCGGGCCGAGGGTATCCGCAATCTCTATCTGGTCGGCGCCGGAACGCATCCGGGTGCGGGGCTCCCAGGCGTTTTGTGTTCTGCCAAGGTGCTGGACGCACTGATTCCGTCTGCGCAAATGGCCGCACAGCAAGCTGCAAAGCGCCATCCGATGCCGGCACTGAAACGCGCCGACCTCGTGTTGTCGCGCAAGGGTAGAAGTTTTCATTGGGCCCGCCGCTGGATGGCACCGGCCCATGCCGCACGTGCCACACGACTTTATGGGTTTTGTCGCTATGTTGACGATATCGCAGACGAAGGTGTGGCTGGCCAGGATCCGCGCCAAGTCCTTGAGCGGATAGCCCGGGAGATCGCCAGCGGTGGCTCTCAGGATCCAAGGGTGGCCGATGTAATTCGGCTGATGTGCGAGTGCAACATCCTGCCGGCCTTGATCCTGACATTTATCAACGGCATTGCCTCGGATCTGGACACCGTCCGCATGACCGACGAAGCCGCGCTGCTGCGCTATTGTTACCAGGCTGCCGGGACCGTTGGGTCGATGATGTGCCGGGTGCTAGGCTGCGACGACCCTGTCGCGCTGCGACACGCGGTCGACCTCGGAATCGCGATGCAGCTGACGAACATTTGTCGCGATGTCGCAGAAGATGCGGTCGCCGGTCGACGATACCTGCCGGCATCGATGGTCGGAGACCTGCCGCCTCAAGCCTTGATCGCCCCCGAGTTGGCGTTGCAACCCCAACTGCAGGCTTGCATCGATCAACTGCTGAATACCGCCGACCGCTATTACCGCAGCGGGGAGGCGGGCCTGGCCCACCTGCCGTTCGGAGCACGCTGCAGCATCCTGGTCGCAGCGCGCGTATACCGCGCCATCGGAACACAACTGCGCCACAACGGCAATGCTTACTGGCTCGGCCGCGTGGTCGTGCCGCAGCGAGCCAAGAGTCTGCTGACCCTGCAGGCGCTGTCGTGGACTCCCTTGCTCTCCCGATTCTGGATCCCCACACGTCGGCATGATGCTGCGCTACACGGTGCCTTGTCGGTGTTCCTCGGCGCCGAGGTCTAGCTGGTAAGCTGACATGTCCGAGACCTACGACCTGGTGATCCTTGGTGGGGGTTGCGCCGGTTTAAACCTGGCGATGGCGCTCGACGCGCTAGGGGGACCCTGCCCGCGCACGTTGGTGATCGAGTCACGCGCCCAGTACACCAACGATCGCACCTGGTGCTTCTGGAGCGACCGGTCAGCGCCTGCTCCGTACCCGAGTCAGCACCGCTGGCAAACCATGCGAGTCTCCAATGCTGGACAAAGTGTGTCGCTCGACTGCGGATTCACGCCATACCATATGGTGGCAGCGCACGACTTCTACGCCGCGGCCCAAACATTGATCGAGCGGCAACCGAATATGGCATTGAGGCTGGGGACGTCGGTCGTCGGAGAACCTGTGCACGGCAAAGGCCTGTGGAATATCCGCACAAGTGCGGGTAACGTGAGCGCCCGTTCGGTTGTCGACACCCGGCCGCCGCGACTACCCCGCCGTGATGGTGCGACGCTGTGGCAGTCGTTCTACGGTCAGGAAATCGAATGCAGCAAAGCGGTCTTCGATCCGTTGACATTGGACTTGATGAACTTCCTCGCGCCAGATGGTTGTGGCGTGCCCTTCGTCTATGTCTTGCCAGTGTCACCGACACGGGCGCTGATCGAGGTCACCGTGTTTGGCGCGACACCGCTAGGCCCTGCCGAGTTGAGCACTCGGCTCGAGACTGCAGTGACTGAACGCGTTGGCGGCGCCCCGTTCAAGACGCTGCGCAATGAGCATGGCATCTTGCCGATGGGCCTGAACGACACTCCCGGTTTGGCAAACGCAAGCCATGTCAAGGTCGGTGTCATGGCCGGTGCTGCCCGACCGAGCACGGGGTATGCCTTCCAGCGGATTCATCGCTGGGCCGGCGAATGCGCCCAATCGATGATGAGCCGTGGCCTGCCGGTCGCACATCGGCCCGATCCGCTGCCGCTACGCGTGATGGACCAGATTTTTCTGGATGTGTTGCGTGCGGACCCGCTTCGTGGCGGCGCCATGTTCTTCTCGCTGTTCAGCCGTACCGATCCCGCCCGCGTCATTCGTTTTCTGAGCGGGCAGGCAGGCGTTGCCGACAGCCTTGCAGTGGTGGCGGCCATGCCTGTCGTGCCGTTCCTCCGATCGGCGCTGTCCATGGCCTTGCGCCTCAGGCGCTCCCGCGAAGTGCCGCGCGCTGTATGAGTCAGAGGTTCCAAGGCCTCGCTTTCAGTGGGTTGGCTTGGCTGACGCTCGTGGCGAGTCTCTGGCTCCCGCCTTTGAGCCTGCAGACTCAGCTGGTGGTGCTGTCTCCGATCATCCTGTTGCTGGGCGTGCCCCATGGCGCGCTCGACACTGTATTCATGCAGCAACTCACGAACATTCGATCGGCCGCACACTGGGGTTTATTCTTCATCGCCTACCTGTCGGCTGCTGCGTCGGTCGTGGTTGTCTGGTGGTGGATGCCAGGATTCTTTCTGGCAACATTCCTGCTCATCTCGGCTTTCCATTTTTCGGGCGATCCTGCCGGTAAGACCCCAGCCTGGTTTAGAACGCTGTACGGCGGCGCTGTCATTCTTTGCCCGCTCGCGCGTCATCCGGCGGAGGTCTCAGAGCTGTTTGCCCTGCTGGCAGGGGTACCCGCTGCGCAAGCCATCGTGGCCGCCGTGCAGTGGGCGGCGGTGCCATGGGTTGCCGCCATCGGCGTCGCCGCGATCGCCGGTGCGAAGCGGGACTTGGGGCGCAGCATCGAACTGGTTTCCATGACCGCGTTGCTGAGCTTCGCACCCCCATTGATCGGTTTCACTGTCTATTTCTGCTGCATGCACAGCGCCCGACATGTGTTGAGAACACGCGACTACGCCACTGCAGGAACGCTTCGACATCTGCTGCGGATCGCCGCGTTGCCGATGTTTTTTACAGTGGCCGTAGTCGCTTTGGCTGGTTGGCTGTCGGAGGGCCAGCCGCTGGATACGCGTTTGGCGCAGCTTCTTTTCGTCGGTCTGGCCGCGCTCACCGTACCCCACATGATGCTCGTGGAACGCGTCCGTTTCACTGGCTGGGTGGTGGGGAGCGGCAAGTCGGGATCAACGAGCGTTTCATGAGCAACACATAGCCACTACCAGCCCTTGCCGATGCCGCGCCCATTGGCTGCGGCAACGGCACGGATGTACGGCCCACGGGCAGATGCATCACGACCTGCCAGGGCCCGTTTCGGTGCCATACTTGGTTATACGCGGTTGAATTTCTCGTCCGCTCAGCACGCGCCACCCTGCGCACCGGACTCGCTACCTCGCCTATGTTTGCCAAGCTCCTGGACCAGACCCTTGCCGTTGCACAGCGTATCTGGCTCGAGCAATGGCGCCAGGGGCGGGGGCTCATCTTCTGGGCTATTTTCCCGGCGCTGATGATGCTGTTGTTCGGCCTGGTGTATGCGCACAACGACAGCATGCGTGCCGGCCTGGACGCCATGGCCGCCGGCGTGCTGATGGGTGCTGCGCTGTTCTTCAGCTGTCTGGGCGGCACGGTGGCCATTCTGGTGGCCGAGCGCGAGCGGGGTACCTTGCGCCGCCTGCTGGCCTCGCCCCTGCAGCCGCTGGCCTATTTTTTGGGCGTCGTGCTGGCACAGTCGGCGCTGGCCGCGATGCAGGTGGTGATGCTGTATGCCATTGCCTATGCCATTGGCGCGCGCTACCACGGCAGCGTCGCACTGGGCGCCTTGATCATCCTGCTGTCGGTGTTTGCCTACGTGGGTCTGGGCTTCTTCTTCGGGGCCCGTTTTGCGCGCCGCTCCGAAGAGGTGGTGGTGGCACTGTCGGCCTTCGGCGTACCGCTGTTGGTATTGGGTGGCACCTTTTTCCCGCTGGTGCTGATGCCCAAGGCGATGCAGACCGTGGCCCACCTGAACCCTATCCTCTACATGAACGAGGCACTCAAGGCCGTAGCCGCGCACAGCGCTGGCGTGGCCGAGTTGCGCGCCGAGCTGGCTTTTCTGGTGGTGTTTTGCATCCTGTCGCTGGGCCTGGGCGTGTCGTCCTACCGGCATTTGCTCAAGCTGGAGCGCAGCGCGTGAACGTGCTCGACATCGAAGGTCTTCACAAGCGCTTTGGCAGCCAGACGGTGCTCGACGGCCTGGACCTGCAAGTGGCGCGTGGCGAGATCGTCGGACTGCTGGGCCCCAACGGCTGCGGCAAGTCGACCACACTCAACATCGTCTGCGGCCTGCTGGACGCCGATGCCGGCCGCGTTCGCATCGGCGGCGAGCCGGTGTCGGCACGCACGGCCTCGCGCGTGGGCCTGTGCCCGCAGGCCAGCGCGCTCTACCGCGACCTGCTGCCGGCCGAGAACCTGGAGTTCTTTGCCCGGCTCTATGGCCTGGACGCCAGCCAGCGCCGCCGGCGGGTGGACGAGCTGATGCAGCGCTTCGAGCTGACAGCCCATGCCGGCACACGCGTGGGCCGCCTCTCGGGCGGCTGGCAACAGCGCCTGAACCTGGCCGTGGCCCTGGTGCACGGCCCGCAATTGCTGGTACTGGACGAACCCACCGCCGCGGTGGACGTGCAGGCCCGGCTCGCGCTGTGGGGCCTGATCGAGGAACTGCGCGACAACGGAATGACGATCGTGCTCACCACCCACCAGATCCAGGAGGCCGAGCGCCTGTGCAGCCGCGTGGCCCTGATGCGTAGCGGCCGCGTGGCCGCCGTGGGCCGCGTGACCGAGCTGCTGGCCCGCGTGCCGGCACAGGCGGTGGCCGTGCTGCAGACGCGCGACGAATCCGCCACCACGCGCCGCGCCCACTCCCTGGGCTGGGTCGTGCGACCCCACGCCGGCCAACTGCTGTGCCTGCTGCCCCAAACCAGCACCCTGCGCGAGGTGGTGCAGGCGCTGGATGGCGGCGAGGTCAGCTCGGTGAGCCTGCAGCCGGTGACGCTGGAGCATGCCTACCTGGAGCTGCTGGGGCAGCCGTTGGAAGGCTGTGAGGCCGGCGTTGCAGCAGGGGGCGGGTTGAATATTGAAGCGCTTGAAGTCAGCCCCGACCAGAAGCGCTAGAACATTGAGCGCGCCACCAGTTCCTTCATGATCTCGGTGGTGCCGCCGTAGATACGCTGCACGCGCGCGTCCACCCAGGCCCGGGCGATGGGGTACTCGCGCATGTAGCCGTAGCCGCCGAACAGTTGCAGGCATTCGTCCAGTACCTTGAACTGCATCTCGCTGCACCAGTACTTGGCGGCGCTGGCGGTGGCGTTGTCCAATTCGCCGGCGAGGTGGCGGCCAAGGCAGTCATTGAGAAAACTGCGTGCCACCAGGGTATTGGTGTGGCATTCGGCCAGGCGGTGGCGGATGGTCTGCTTGTCGGACAGGGGCGCGCCGAAGGCTTGGCGCTGCGCGACATGATCGCGCGTCCATTGCACGGCCGACTCCATCGCCGCCACGGCGGCGATGGCCAGCAGCAGCCGCTCTTGCGGCAGTTCCTGCATCATGGCCTTGAAGCCGCTACCCGCAGGGCCCAGCAGCGCGTCGGGGCCGACATCCATGTCGGTGAAGAACAGCTCGCTCGTGTCCTGGGCATGCATTCCCAGTTTTTCCAGCCGCCGCCCGCGGCTGTAGCCGGGAGTATGCGTATCCACCAGCAGAAGGCTCACGCCCCTGGCACCCTGATCGGGGTCGGTTTTGGCAGCCAGCAGCACCAGGTCGGCAAGCTGGCCGTTCGAGATGAAGATCTTCTGGCCGTTGATTCGCCAGCCCTGGCCGTGCGGTACCGCACGCGTGCGGATGCCGGCCAAGTCGCTGCCGGCGCCCGGCTCGGTCATGCCAATGGCCGAGATGACCTCGCCGCGCGCCATGCGTGGCAACCACTGCTGTTTCTGCGTTTCAGTGCCGTAGTGCAGCAGGTAGGGCGCGACAATGTCGCTGTGCAGATAGAACAGCGGCCCGGTAGCGCCCGCGCGTGAAAGCTCTTCGACGACGATGGCACTGTAGCTGAAGTCCACACCAGCGCCGCCCCAGGCTTCGGGCATCGTCAAACACAGCAGGCCCAGTTCGCCGGCACGCCGCCACAGCGCGCGCGGCACCTGTCCATCGCGCTCCCATTGCGCGTGGTGGGGCATCACTTCGTCCTGCACGAAGCGGCGCACCGTGGCGCGAAAGGCCTCGTGCTCGGGGCTGTCCAGTGGGGCGGTGGGGCGGTAGAGCTCAGGGTGACTGTCGGGATGATTGCCTGGATGCATGTCGAGCTCGCTACTAAGAATGGGGCTACAACGGAGGGAGTGATCCACCCGGCGGCAGGCGCAGACGGGCCCAGCCGTGGTTCAACACCACGGCCTGACGCTCGCGCGCCGTGGCGCGAAAGCGCAGTTCGTCGCCTAAGTGCCAGAACTCGCAGCGCAGGGTTTCGCCGGGATAAAGCGGTGCCGTGAAGCGCGCCCGCAGGGCCGCCAGCCGCGCCGGCTGCGCGTTGCAGAAGGTGTTCACCACGACCAGCGCCAGCACGCCGAAGCTGCACATACCGTGAAGAATCGGTCGCTCAAAACCCGCGTGATGCGCGGCAGAGGGTTCCACATGCAGCGGGTTGGGGTCTGCCAGTTGCCGGTACAGCAAGCTCTGGTGCGTCAGTGTCGGCCGGGTCACCACCACATCGGCAGCGCGTACTGGCCAGGGGGGCAGCGCTGCTTCTGCAGGGTCGCCCAGTTGCAGCAGGGGCCCGCCCGGCGGGCTGAAACCGCCGTCGCCGCGCGCCACCACGGTGCTCCAGGCGCGGCAGAGCAACTGACCGGTGGCTACGTCGTCCAACAAGCGCTCGACCACGAAGCTGGCGCCGCGTTCAGCGCCGCGGTCCTCGACCCGGCGTACGCGGTGCCGGGCAATCACCTCGCCTTGCGCAGGCAGCGGCTGGAACCACTGCACGGATTCCTCGCCATGCACCAGGCGTTGCCAGTCGAGCGTGCTGCCAGCCTCACGCATCCAGAATCCGGGGTCGCCCAGCACCGCGCAGAGCGTGGGCAATGCCTGTAACTGCGGTTCGTGGAAGAAGCGCAGTTGCTCCTCGTCCTGAGGCTCGTCGCCCTGCCCCGCCCCCACGGCCAGCGCATAGAGGATGGTGTCGCGCGTGCTCCAGGCCTGGCGTACGGTGGGCAGCGCGCAGTGCAGCAGGGCCTGTGGGTCCATCACGTCGGCCTGGTTCCGAAGACATCGATCAAGGCAGCGCCGGCACTGTCGAACGATCGCGCACCTGCGTTGCTCGAAATCTGCGTCCAATGGCTGGCCACGAACTCGGGGCTGACCGAAGCAACCGGTGCGTGAAGGCCCTGGCCTTCGACGATGCGCACGGTGGAAAAGTAGCCGGCACCCGCAGCCAGGATGACGCCGCTTTCCTGGCAGACCGAGCTGGCCAGCCAGGCCACGCCGGCGGCTACGCGGTCGGGCGTTGCCTCGTCCAGCATACGGGCAAACGGCAGACCTTCGGTCATGCGCGTCAGCGCCACCGGCGCGATCGTGTTGACGCAGATGCCGTACTTCGCGCCTTCGGCCTTGAGCGTGTTCATCAGGCCCACCACACCCAGCTTGGCAGCGCTGTAGTTGCTCTGGCCGAAGTTTCCGTACAGGCCCGCAGCCGAGGTGGTCATGACGATACGGCCGTAGTGCTGCGTCTGCATGGGCGCGAGCGCCGCCCTCGAGCACCAGGCCGAGCCGAGCAGGTGCACACGCACCACGGCCTCAAAGTCGGCGGGGTCCAGCTTGTGCAGCGTCTTGTCGCGCAGGATGCCGGCATTGTTGATGAGCACGTCCAGTCGACCATAGGCTTGCAGCGCCGCGTCGATCAGGCGCTGCGCGCCGGAGGGCGTGGAGATGTCGTCGAAGTTGGCCAGGGCGTGGCCGCCGGCGGCTTCGATCTCGGCCACCACCTTCGCTGCAGCGCTGCTGTCTCCACCCACACCACCCAGGCTACCGCCCAGGTCGTTGACCACCACCGTGGCGCCGCGCGCGGCGAGCAACTGCGCATGCGCGCGGCCCAGACCCCCGCCGGCACCGGTGATCACGGCCACCTGGCCGTCGAAGCGGATTTCGTTCATGCTGTCTCCCTGGCCGTGGGTTTGGCGCCATACAGCGCGTCAATCTCGGCAGCGTATTTTTCGGCGATGCTCTTGCGCTTGATCTTCAGCGTGGCGGTGACCTCGCCATCGTCGTGGTCGAGTTCCTTGGTCAGCAGGTGAAAGCTGCGGACCTGCTGCACTTGGGGCATGCGGGCGTTTGCACGGTCGACCTCGGCGCGCACCAGTTCGTGCACGCGCTCGTGCGTGGCCAGGCTGCGAAAGTGGGTGTAAGCCAGGCCCTGCTCTTCGGCCCAGCCACTGACGGTGTCAAAGTCGATCTGGATCAGCGCTGCGACAAAGGGCCGGCGGTCGGCAACGATGATTGCTTCCTTCACGTAGGCGCTGAACTTCAAGGCGTTCTCGATCTCGCTGGGCGTGATGTTCTTGCCGCCTGCGGTGATCATGATGTCTTTCTTGCGGTCAATGATGCGGATCTCGTCGCCATCGGGTGTGGGCGCAGCCTCGGCCACATCGCCTGTATGCAGCCAGCCATCGGTGTCAATCGCCTCGCGCGTGGCCGATTCGTTGCGGTAGTAGCCCTTGAACACCGTGCGGCCTCGCACCAGCAGTTCGCCATCGTCTGCAATGCGCAGTTCCACGCCCGGCACGGCCACGCCCACGGTGCCCACGGGCGATGCAGCACTGCGCTGTACACACACTACACCGGCGGTTTCGGTCATGCCATACCCCTCGCGGATGGGCACGCCCAGGGCACGAAAAAAGCGCAGCATGTCCGGCGCAATGGGCGCCGCGCCCGACAGCGCGAGCCGGCACTTGCGCAAGCCGATGAAATTGTTCAGCGCCCGCAGCACCAGCACGGACCACAGCCCGTGGGTCAACCGCTGCGACACACTCCAGCGCTCGCGCGGCAGGTCAGCGAAGGGCAGCGTGGCGGCCAGGGCGTGGGTATACAGCGCCTTTCGCAAGCCGCCGGTTTCGCGGATTTTGGTTTCGATGCTGGCGTGCAGCTTCTCCCATATGCGTGGCACCCCCAGGAACAGTGTGGGTGCGATCTCGCGCAGGTCCGTCTGCACGGTGCGCAGGCTTTCGGCGAAGTTCACCACCGCGCCGGCCCGCAGCGGCAGGTAGACGGTGTAGATCTGCTCGGCCACGTGGCACAGCGGCAGGTAGGACACCATGCTGTCGGCCGGGCTGCAACGGTAAACCGCGTCGGTGCCAGCGGCCATGGCTGCTATGTTGTCGTAGCTGATCATCGCCGCCCGGGGCCGGCCCGTGGAGCCGCTGGTGAAGATCATGAGCGCGGTATCGCTCATCGTCTGGCGCGACTGGCGCTCTTCCACCAGGCCCGGTTGCGCGCGGCCGAAGGCCTCTCCCATGGCGCTGACTTCTTCAAAGGTGTGCAGGTTCGGAACCTGGTAGTGGCGCAGGCCGCGCGGGTCCATCACCACCAGGTGCGTAAGCGCCGGCAGGCGCTCACGCACCTCGAGCACCTTGTCCAGTTGCTCCTGGTCTTCACACACCACCATCACGGCGTCGGAGGCCTGCAGCAGGTATTCCACCTCGGTTGCGGGGGACGTGGGGTACACGCCCACCGGCACCGCACCCACCAGGCCACAACCGAGTTGCGTGAAAACCCATTCCTTGCGGTTCTCGCTGATCACCGCGCAGTGGCCGCCTTCGGGCAAGCCGAGCTTGACGAGCCCCAGGCCAAAGTGGCGTGAGGCCTGCTCGTACTGCGCCCAGGTAAAGGGCTCCCAGATGCCGCAGTCCTTCTGGCGCAGCGCCACCGCATCAGGGCGCGCACGGGCCCATGCGAGCAGTTGTTGCGGAAGCGTTGAAGGCTCTGTGCGATCTAGCATGGTGTTTGCGGGGCCGTTGCGGCGCAGGGGTTCAGGACAGCCAGCGCTTGCGGCGCTTGTAGTGCTTCACGTGGCGAAAGCTTGCCAGCTCATCGCTGCCGTCGCCGTAGCCAAGGTAGAAGCGCTGCACGTCGGGATCGTTCACCAGCTTTTCGGTGGGGCCATCGATCACGACACGCCCGCTTTCCATGATGTAGCCGTAACGCGCGATACCGAAGGCCGCCATGGCGTTCTGCTCCACCAGCAGCATGGCAACGCCCTGCTCGCGGTTGATGCGCGCAATGATTTTGAAGATGTCGTCCACCACCAGCGGCGCCAGACCGAGCGATGGCTCGTCCAGCAGCATCAGGCGCGGCTTGCCCAAAAGCGCACGGCCAATTGCCAGCATCTGCTGTTCACCACCTGACAGGTAGCCTGCGCGCTGCGCCCGGCGGTCTTTGAGCTGCGGAAAGTACTCGTAGATAAGCCCTGGGTCGGGTTTCTCGCGGCGACCGATCAGCGCGTAGGTGGCGGCCACGAGGTTTTCGTCCACCGTGAGGTCTTCAAACACGTGCCGGCCCTCGCGCACATGGGCCAGACCCCGGCGCGCCAGCAAGTGCGGAGCCACGGCGTCGACCCGTTCGCCCTCGAAGCGGATCGCGCCCGCGCGAACCTCGCCCACCTCCAGCGGTAGCAGACCCGACACCGCCTTGAGCGTGGTCGTCTTGCCGGCACCGTTGCTGCCCAGCAGCGCCACGATCTGCCCCTGCGGCACCACCAGCGACAGCCCGCGCAGCACCTGCACCGAGTGGTGGTAGACCACTTCGATGTTGTCGATGGCCAACGCGGGTGTACTCATTTCCTGGTCAACGTTCAAGCCGTCTTGATCCACCCGCTGGCTGGCTCCATCAGCTTGCTCTCGGCGTTGTAGGCGTAGATGCGCCCGCTGGCGATCTGGTGGCCCTTGAGCGAAACCAGCAGACCCGTGAGGCCGCCGGTATCCCAGTTGTCGATCGACTCCAGCGCCGCCTTCATGTTGGGGCCGGTCAGGGGCTTGCCGGCCTTGAGCACGCGCTCCATCACTTCTGCGAAGATCATGCCGACCAGCCAGCCGTGCGTATAGAACAGCGGCACGTACTTCAGGTCCGGCCGGGCCTTGGCGGCGTAATCCTTGATCGCCTGCATAGTGGGCGCGTCCTTGGTGTCGAAGCTGTAGCGGTAGGGCATCACACCCATCCAGCCCTGCGCGGCGGCCCCCATGGCGCCTACGGTGGTCTGGTCCATGCTCCAGATCGTGCCCATGGGCGTGGTGCTCATGCCCGACTCGCGCATCTGCTTGATGAACTCGGGAATGGGCGCCAGCACATAGCCGTGGAAGATCACGAAGTCGGGCTTGGCGCGGCGCAGCTTGGCCACCTCGCTGCTCACGTCCACTGCGCCTGGCTTGGTGACGATCTCCTGAACGATGGGAATTTGCAGCACTTGCGCCTTGGCCTTGATACCGGCGATGGGATCACGCCCGAATTCGGTGTCGCTGTAGACAAGGGCCACCGCTGGCTTGGTGGCTCCACGCGAGGTGCGGTTGATGTACTCCAGCAGGATCTCGCCCATCGCCGTGTAGGTGGGGCCGGCCATGAAGTAGTACGGCACTTCCTTCGGGTCGGCCAGGTCGGACGCAAAGCTGGGGCTGCTGGTGAGCGTGGTGCCGAGCTGGCTGACTTCCCTGGATGCGGCCTTGGCCCAGGCCGTGCTGTCGCCATAGAAAACCGGCGGCTTGTGTGCGCCCATGAGCTTCTTGAAAACGCTCATGGCCTGGTCCATCTTGTAGCCGGAGTCCTCTCCGATGTAACGCAGCTTGCGCCCGGCCACGCCGCCCTTAGACTGGTTGCGCCAGTCGCAATAGTCGCCGAGCCCCTGGTGCAGCCCCACGCCCGCGAAGGCAAACACGCCGGTGATCGGTGGCGCAGCGGCCACGACCAGTTCGCCGGTTTGCGCCAGCGCGGCGTGCATGGGTAGCGCCGACAAACCGGCGGCGCCCAGTGAGGCGCCCACGATGCGGCGGCGGGTGGGATTGAAATGGTCAGCAGTGTGCATGGCGTGTCTCCTGGTTGCAGTGGTGGTTACGACGGGTGGTGAGAAACAGGGGCGGGGAAAGGACGGCTGGATCAGGACCTGAAGGGCCACAGGTGAAAGCTGCGCCGCAGGCGGCGCCAGATCTCGAGCAGGCCATGGGGCTCGAAGATGAGAAAGCCCATGATCAGAACGCCGAACACCAGCTGCTGCATAGGGCTGAGCACCTCGATGGCGCGCGGGGCCCATTGCGCCCAGAAGGCCACGAAGGCGCGCAGGATTTCGGGCACCAGGGTCATGAAGACCGCGCCCAGAATGGTGCCCAGCATGCTGCCCAGGCCACCGACGATGATGACCGCCAGGTAGAAGATGCTCAGTTGCAGCGTGAAATACTCCGGCGTCATCGCCCGATAAAAGAAGCCCAGCAGCGCGCCGGCCACGCCCGCATAGAACGAACCGAGCGCAAATGACGCCAGCTTGTAGTGCAGCAGGTTGATGCCCAGCACCTCGGCGGAGATGTCCTTGTCGCGGATGGCGATGAAGGCCCGCCCGACCCGCGTGCGGAACAGATTGCGCGCGCCCACCAGCATCAGCGCCGCCACCGGCAGGATGAGGTAGTACATGCGCTGGTCGCTCAGCAGCTCAAAGCCCAGGACGCTGGCGTTGGGCACGTTGACTCCGCGCACGCCACCGGTCACGCTGTCCCATTCGCGGAACACATAGACCAGCAGGAACTGCGTGGCCAGCGTCGCCACCGCCAGGTACAGGCCCTTGATGCGCAGGCTGGGCAGCCCCACCACGATGCCCAGCATGGCCGCCAGGCTCCCGGCCCACAGCAGCGTCAGCAACGTCGGCACGCCGCGTTGTGCCGCCCACGCTGCGGCATAACAGCCCACTCCCATGAAGCCCGCGTGTCCGAGCGAGATGAGACCGGTGTAGCCGGTCATGATGTTCAGCCCGGCGGCGGCAATGCAGTGAATGCCCACCATGCAGGCCAGGCCAACGATGTAGCCGTTGACGCCCAGCGGCAGCAGCATCAAGGCCACCGCCAGTGCCACCAGCCAGGCCTGCTGCACCCGGGTGGGCCACAGCGCCTCGTCGTGCTGGTAGCTGGCGCGGAAGTCACCGATACGCATTCAAAGCCTCTCGATCTGGCGGGTGCCAAAAAGCCCATAGGGCCGTATCAGCAAGATGACGAGCACGGTGGCATAGGGCACGATGTCGCGCACCTTGCCGCCCAGGTAGGCGGCGGTCAGGCTTTCGATCAGGCCGACGATCAGCCCGGCAAAGATCGCGCCGGCGATGCTGTCCAGGCCGCCCAGGATGATCACCGCCAGTACCCCCAGCGCCGCACCGCCCAGCGCTGGCGACAGGCTGGTCATGGAAGCCACCACGATGCCTGCCACGGCGCCCACCAGGCCGGCGAACATCCAGGTCAGCGCCTGCGTCCGCCGCACGTCGATACCCAGCACATAGGCGGTCATCGGGTCGCTGGCCGCAGCCCGCATGGCAATGCCGGTCCTGGAGTAGCGGAAGTACAGCGTGAAGGCGGCGATGACGAACGCCGCCAGCACGAAGCTCCAGAACAACTGGCCAGGGATGAGAATGCTGCCCGGCGTGAGCGGTTTGCGCGGCAGAAGCGCGGGCATCTCGTAGTTGTTGCCACCCCACAGGGCATCCACGCCGCCATGCAGGGCACTGGCCAGGCCGATGGTGGCCATCAGTATCGAGATCACCGGTTGGCCCGACAAGGGCCGCAGCAGCGCGCGTTCAATCAGCGCTGCCACCAGGGCCACCGCAGCCAGCGTGAGCGGCAATGCCACCATCATGGGCAGCTTCCACAGGACGTTGGCGGTGTAGAAGAAGTAGGCTCCCAGCATCATGAACTCGCCCATGGCAAAGTTGATGACGCCGGTGCCTTTGTAGATGAGCACGAAACCCAGCGCTACCAGCGCCAGCAGTCCGCCCGACAGCAGGCCGATGGCGCTGTACTCGGCCAGTGCCACCCAGTCGAATCCGGTGTTCATGCGCCTGCCCCTGCGGTGGCCGTTCCGCCGAGGTAGGCGCGCACGACCTCAGGCTGATGCCGCACCGCAGCTGGCGTGCCCTCGCCGATGACTATTCCAAAGTTCAAGACCACCACGTGGTCGGAGATGTCCATCACCAGGCCCATGTCATGCTCGATCAGCAGGATGGTGATGCCGCGCTCTTCCTGGATGTCCAGAATGAAGCGCGCCATGTCTTCCGTCTCTTCGCGGTTCATGCCGGCCACGGGCTCGTCCAGCATCAGCACCTTGGGCCGCATCGCCAGGGCCCGCGCCAGCTCCACCCGTTTTTGAAGCCCGTAGGGCAGTGCGGCCACGCTGTGGTGGCGCACGTGATCGATTTCAAGAAAGTCGATCACGTCGCGCTCGATCTCACGCCGCAGCGCCGTCTCTTCGCGCCGGGCCGGGCCCAGGTACCACAGCGCTGACAAGGGGTTGGCGTGCAGCCGCGTGTGCCCGCCCAGCTTGATGTTGTCCAGCACGCTCATGCCGCGGAACAGCGCCACGTTCTGGAACGTGCGTGCCAGCCCCAGCGCGGCCCGTTTCGCAGGGCCTTGCGCTGTGATGTCGCGCCCCTCGAAAGTCACTTGTCCTTGCTGCGGCTTGTAGAAGCCCGAAATCGTGTTGAACAGGCTCGTCTTGCCTGCGCCGTTGGGGCCGATGATGGCGGTGATCTGGCCTGCCTGGGCGGCCAGAGAGACGCCCGCCAACGCCTTGATTCCGCCAAATCCCAGGTGGATGGCGTTGGTTTGCAGCAAGGGTGGCGACATCTGCTTCACGCCCTTTTAACCGCCACGGGCAGCGTCTTCATGCCCCGGAAAACCAGCGAGTTGATCCACTCGGGCTTGAGACCTGCGGGTTCGATGTGGCTGTAGTGCGCAAGCAGCGCGGGGAACGCCACCGTGCCTTCCGTGCGTGCCAGCGGAAATCCCAGGCAGATGTGCATGCCGAAGCCGAAAGCAAGGTGCGGCACGCCGTCGCGCGTCAGATCCAGCCGATCGGGCTCGGGGTAGGCGCGCGGATCGCGGTTGGCGCCGTTGATCATCACGAAGATACGCTGCCCGGGCTGCAGCTTTTTACCGTGCAGTTCATGCCCCTCGGCCACGATACGCACCAGAGCCCCGGAGGGACCTTCGTGGCGCAGCAGTTCCTCCACGGCCGCTGCAGCCAGGCCCGGGTCTGCGCGCAGCCGCTGCATCTCGCCCGGAAACTGCATCAGCGACTGCATGCCGTTGGCAATATGGTTGGTCGTCGTTTCGTGGCCGGCAAACAGCATCAGGATGCAGACTGCGACGAGCTCGTCGTCGCTGAAGCGATCGCCATCGTCATCGCGCAGGTGCACGAGTTCACTCAGGGCGTCGGCGCCAGGCTGCGCGCGGCGCTGGGCGATCAATGCCCGGAAGAACGCCGCCATCTCCTGCGTCGCGGCCTCGGCGGTTCCGTACTTCTCGGGGCTGTTGCGGCTGCTGCCGATGAACAGCGCAATCTCGTCGGACATGCGCTTCAGATCGGCCAGCGAATCGCGCGGCACGCCCAGCATGGCCATGATGACCAGGCAAGGCAGCGGGCCGGCGTAGTCGGCCAGCATATCGATCTGCTCGCGCCCGTCAAGTGCGTCGAGCAGCCAGTTGGAGATCTGTTGTACCTGCGGGCGCATCGCCTGCATGGTCCTGGCGCTGAACACGCGGCCGGTCAGGCGGCGCAGCCGGGTGTGTTCGGGCGGGTCCTTGAACACCATCCACAGCGACAGATAGCGCATGATGTCGCCGATGCGCGCCGCCTCTGTGCTGGGCATGCTGGAGAAGAAGGGGCGCAGCCGGTCGGACGAGATGCGCTCCTTGTCCAGGCACACCCGCTTCACGTCGTCGTAGCGCGTCAGCACCCAGCTCTTCAGGCGCGGGCTCCAGTGGCACGGGTCTTCGTCGCGCATTCGCGCGAAGATGACGTAGGGGTCGGCCAGCGTGGCGGGGTCTTCCGGCATCCAGTCGATCACCTGGGTCGTGGAAGTCATTGAAGTACCTGCGCCCTGCGGGCTGCGGTGCGAGCCCCTTGGGAGCCGCCCGGCGGCGCTCATTCGCACTTCTCCAGGATGTGTACCGCGCAGGCGGCCTCGTCAAAGCCCATCACGCCACCGCCGTTCTCGATCAGGCCCAGGGTCGCGCCCGCGACTTGACGCGCGCCTGCCTCGCCACGCAGTTGCTGGCAGGTCTCGTACACCATCGAAAGCCCGGTGGCCCCCACCGGATGCCCCTTGCTCACGAGGCCCCCCGACAGGTTGACTGGCAGGCTGCCACCCAGCGCCGTGGCGCCCGACTCGACAAAGCGCCCGCCCTGGCCATCGCGGCACAGGCGCAGCATCTCGAGTTGGAAGATCTCGCAGAACGAAGTGGCGTCGTGCAGCTCGACGATGTCGATGTCGGCCGGTGCCAGGCCGCTGCGCGCATAGGCCTTGTCGGCGGCGATGCGTGACAGGCCGGGCTCGTCAAGCGCGCGGTACTTGCCGCCCGAAAGCTGCGAGGCCCGCACCCGCACGGCGCGCGCGCGCGTCTCCGCCGGCAGGTTGGCCAGCCCCGCCTTCGAGCACACCAATGCCGCCGCTGCACCGTCGCCCAGCGGTGAGCACATCGCGCGCGTCAGCGGCCAGCTGATCTCGCGGTCAGCCAGCACCTCGTCAACCGTGAGCTCAAAGCGGTACTGTGCTTTGGGGTTCAGGCTGCCGTGCAGGTGGTTCTTGGCCGCGGCGATCGCGATCTGCCGTTGCGTGGTGCCGTGGGTTTTCATGTGCCAGGCCGCCTGCATGGCATAGGTGTCCATGAACAACGTGCGGCCGGGACCGGTTTCAAAAGGTTTGCCGGCCGCCTGGCCGGCGCGCGCGTAGTAGGCTTGCCATCGCGCCGGCTGCAGCTGGTCGATAGCGGTGGCAAAGATGGCAGCCACGCGCTCTGGCTGGTCGGGGCTGACCAGCTTTTCGACGCCGATGGCCAGACTCATCTGCACCTGCCCGGAAAGTACGTCCTTGCAAGCACCATGAAAGGCAAACGAGGCCGTAGCGCAGCCACCTTCCACGTTGATCATGGGCACGCGCTCGGGGAAAAGCCCTTCTTCGACCAGTGGGGTGAAGCACACCTGGCCGCGGATGCCGCCCTGGCCCCACTGCCCCATGCCGCAGTTTCCGAACCAGGCCTGTTCGATCAGCGCGGCCTCGGCAGGGCCCAGGCCGGCATCGGCCAGCACTTCGGCATAAGCCTGCCGAGCGAGGTCCTGAAAGCTCGTTCCCGGCTGTTTGCCAAACGCCGTGCACGACGTACCGACGATGTAGAGATCATTCATGGGGTCTAACCAACGCCACGAACTTGCGCGCAAGCGAGCGGGGCGACGCTGCGCCGTCTGCCCGGTACCAGATAGGGGCCCAGTTCAGCGCCCCCAGCAGCATCAGTCGCAAGGCCTTGCGATCGGTGCGGCGCGCAAGCGGCAAGGCGTCCACGAGTTCGACCCACAGGGCCTCGTAGCGATTGCGCTCCTGCGCCAGACTCTGGCGGGCCTCGCCGAGGTCAGCGGGCCGCACGCGGACCACCACACGTGCATAGTCGTCGTCGCGCAGGATGGCTTCCAGGTGCGCCGCGCAGGCGGCCTCCAGCCGCTGCCAAGGGTCACCGCGCCGGTCGATGGTGGCCTGCACGACCTGGCAGATCTGGTCGACGCCGCGCGCGTATACGGCTGCCAGCAGATCTTCCTTGGTGGCGAAGTGGCAATAAAGCGAACCGGGCAGGATACCCACGGCCCGGGCGATATCGCGCACAGTGGTGCCTTGGTAGCCCTGCTGGCAGAAAAGCCGCGCCGCAACGTCCAGGATCTGCGGCAACCGGCTGTCGGCATGCACGATAGGCCCTGCCACGCGTGCGGAGGCTACGGCGGAGGCGGAGGCTCGTCTGGGCGAGTTGGAGGTGGACATTGACCGTAACATAGCAAACAGCTGTTTGCTAAGCAAGCGGGTTAACGCTATAGTCATTCAAGATTTTCCACCCGAGTCGCCCGGCATCAACAGGAGCATCTGCCCATGGGTTTTCAAGACATCGTGCTGAGTTCCGGCGTCCGCACACCGTTCGGCGATTTCGGCAAGAGCCTGCGCGATGTGCCGCTGTCCACCATGGGCGTGCACGTGGTCAAGGCCAGCCTGGCGCGTGCCGGGCTCGACGCGCGGCAGGTCGACCACCTGGTGTTCGGCAACACCGCCCCCGTGGACCATGACGGTCTGTTCGTCAGCCGCAAGATCGCACTCGATGCGGGACTGCCCGAAGACAGCGCTGCGATGGGCGTCACACGCGCCTGCGGCACGGGCTCGCAGGCCATCGTGAGCGCCGCTCAGCAGATCCAGTCCGGCCACAGCGCGATCGCGGTGGCCGCGGGTGGCGAGAACTTCTCGCGGGTGCCCTATCTTGCGCACAAGGTGCGCTGGGGTGCGCAGCGCGGCCCGTTCGAGTTCATCGATGGGCTGGACTACATCTACCGCTGCCCGTTCACGCGGGAGCTGATGGGCGAAACGGCCGAGAACGTGACGGCGCGCTTTGGCTACACACGTGTTGCCATGGACGACTGGGCGCACATGAGCCAGCAGCGAGCGGGCGCGGCCATCGCGTCGGGCTTCCTGGCGCGGCAAATCGTGCCCATCGACGTGCCCGAGGGCAAGGGCGCAATACGTACCTTCGACACCGATGAGTTTCCGCGCCCCACCATCACGCGGGAAAAACTGGCATCTTTGAAGCCGGCGTTTCGCAAGGATGGGCAGGGCCAGGTCACCGCAGGAAACTCCAGCGGCGTGACCGACGGCGCCGCCGCGCTGCTGGTGGCGGGCGCAGAGGCTGCCGCACGCGCAGGCATCAGGGCAGAGGCACGGCTGGTGGACTGGGCCGTGGTGGGCGTGGCGCCGGAGATCATGGGCACCGGCCCCGTACCGGCGATTGCGAAGTTGCTGCTGCGCACCGGCCTGTCGGTGGCCGACATCGACTACTGGGAGATCAACGAGGCCTTCGCTGTTGTCAACCTGCATGCCGAAGCGCAACTGGGTATTCCACGTCTGCGCACCAACCTGTTCGGCGGCGGCATCAGCATCGGCCACCCGCCGGGCGCTACAGGCATCCGAATGACCATCACGGCGATGCACCACCTGGCTGACACCGGAGGGCGCTACGCAGTCGTCAGTATGTGCCTGGGCTCTGGCATGGGCATGGCCACGCTGATCGAGAACCTGGTGCGTCGAACCTGAAAGCCGCAGCGCACGACCTGGAAACGGCCGCTGATTGAGCGCTGGCGCTGGCGCTGGCGCGGGCCGGTACCGATTTGGTGCAATCACCGTGGGAGTGAAACCAACCGCTGCAGGCAAATCGGGGCGCTGCCCAGGGTCGCATCACCGCACAAGCCACTGTCGGATGGCAAAGCACATTCAATGACGGCTGATGCCAACTGTTTTGGAGAACGAAATCGAAAAAGACAACGGCCTTGGTAACGTTTTCCGAACAGTCACTGCAGTTCTTGAAACTGGTGGGCGAGCAGATCAGGATCCAGCCGAAAATCTGGCAATCGACTTCAGCCAGTTGCTGAGGCTCAACGAAATTTCAGCCAGGGCACTTGAGGGATAGGAGCCCCAAACATCGAACGCTGCAAGGCCGCTTTGCCAGCCGCCGCCTTATTCCTTTCCAGTCGGGTCA
>Ga0209181_10002647_pt1 | contig 28962 bp, 35 predicted proteins | sample MAT05_FD_187208 | JGI IMG/M metagenome (GOLD analysis project Ga0209181, IMG submission 187208) | Freshwater microbial communities from Lake Fryxell liftoff mats and glacier meltwater in Antarctica - MAT-05 (SPAdes) (version 2) | ecosystem: Environmental > Aquatic > Freshwater > Ice > Liftoff...
CGTGTGGGCTACGCGGTGCTCAACGCGGTCTGGTACGGAGTCCCGCAGTTCCGGGAGCGCATCTTCTTCATCGGCATACGCGACGATATCGAGACGCGCCCCTCGGCGCCCGTGCCGACGCACAAGGCTGTGCGAGATGTCTTGGCGCAGCGCTTGCAATTGAAGCGAGCCTTCAGGCGCTGATCCTGGCGCCTGCCCCGGAGACTTCCCAGATGGCAAAGTTCGGTTCCCACATCAGCCTCACGCCGGATGAGGTCAAGTCTGGCCGCGTGCCTAGCGATCTGGGGCGGTGGTCTGAAGAGCTGGACGCCCGGCTGGAAGTGGCAGCACGAAGGGCGACCCAGACGCCCAAGTCTCGGGACATGAAGATCGAACCAGGGACATCGACCATCAGCCCGTTCTGCGCGACGGTGCTGATGCAACGGATGCGCGCGATCGAGACCGCGGCCACCAAGTTAGCCGCGACCGCCGCGCGCATCGGCACCAACGAAGCTAAGCTCGACGATCTGGAGGGGCCCTGCGACGACATCGAGAAAGCGCTCGCGCCCGGGGCGACGCAGGCCCGGCGCGCGCAGTTCTCTCGCGAGCGCCTGATCCTCGAAGCCGCGGAGAGCAGCCGCGACCGGCTATACGAGCTGGGCTGGGAGGCCATCGTCCAGCGCGATCGCAACCAGGAGTGGCTCGACAACTTCATGGGCGAGGCGGCGGCGCAGCACCTCCGCGCCATCGGCATCGCCTGGAGCACGAAGAAGCTCCTGTACGCGGTCATGTCGGCCTCGTACGAGATCCCGCGCCACGAGGGCGTCCGGGCGCGCAAGCGCCGCGCGAAGCTGGTCCGGCGGCGCCTCACCGAGGCCACGGTCGAGGCGAAGCACCTGCTCGCCTCCAACGGACTCGATGCCAGCTCCAGCGAGGAGCTGGCAGCGACCTGCCGATCAAGCTCGACATGATGGTGATCGACCGCGCGATGAAGTCGCTGGAGCGGCGGAAGTGCGCGCTCTACCGAGCCTCGGTCGATGCCCCCGACAGCGAGAAGATCTGCGACGACAGCCTCGCCGATATGCTCGGCGAGGAGCACTTCGGCGGGTTCATGGAGTTCCCCACCGAGATCACCGGGATCACGCACGGCAAGGGCGCCGAATACGTCTTCGCGCCGCGGTGGCGCTACAAACACCCGTGGGTCGCCGTTCAACCCTGCGCCGAGAAGTTCAAGAGGAAGACCTACCTCGGCGTCTACCTCGGCGACTTCGCGACCAGCGCCGGCGCCGCAAGGAACCCCAAGACCGGGGTGCTGGAGATCCGCATCGGGCACCACAACCCGGCGATCTGGATCCCCGATCTCGACGAGGTCGTCTGGGGCATGGGCTCGTGGTGGGGCACGCTGAAGGGGCCTGACGACCTGCGGAAGATCACCGGGCAGGGGATCCAGCCGTCCTGGTACATGCGCGCGATGCGCGGCATCGCCGGCATCGTTCCGCTGGTCTGGACGCACGACACCTTCAAGCTCATGAACGCCGAGCGCGAGATGATCGACGCGCCCTGCCTCAAGTCGAGCGCCGAAGGGCGCGACGCCGAGATGCTCTTCTTCCACATGTGGCAACGGTGTGAGGCCTGGCACTGGCAAGCGCGGCACACCCGCGAGGTCATCGGCGAGCCCATCGACCAGGGCGTGTGGAACGTCGGTCCGCACGCGAAGGACGAGGCGATCGCCGCCTGCGAAGACTGGCTCGCCGCCCGGCGCGCCGAGACGCCAGAGGAGGGGAAGTGAGGGGCGACGCGGCGCGAGGGATCGACCTCGACAACGGGGAGGTGCTGGCCCTGATGACCGGCACCGCCACCGTCGCTTCTGTTGGGCTGGGCAGATGCCCGACGGATCGAGCGTCGACGCCGAGAACGACGCGCTCCACCGCTTCAGCGATACCTGCCCGTTCGGCAAGCCCGGCGACGCGCTCTTCGGCCGCGAGTGCTGGACGTCGTTCGCGACCGGTACCGAGCCGCTCAACGCCGAGGTCCACTACCTGGCCGACTACGATCACGGAGACATCGCCGAGCGACTGCGTGCGCGGCACCTTCTCGCGGGGGACGTCTATCCCGGCGGCGGGCGACTCTGGCGGCCCGCCGCCGGGATGCCCGAGTGGGCATCCCGGATCGCAACCTCGGTCCTCCACGTCGAGGCGATCGACATGAAGAACCTCTCCCCCTTCACGCTCGCCAAGTGCGTCCCGCGGCTCGACCTCCCGAGGGAGCGCTGGTGCTGGCGGATCGGCCTGGGTGCCATCGTGATTCGCGAACCGCAGTCGGCGAGCGCGAAGACGATGGGCGAAGCGCGATTCGCACCACGCGCCGACTAGACCTCGGCCCGCCGTCGCGAGACGATAGCGGGCTATGGCGAAATCGAACTCCGGCGACATGCGCGAGTGGGATGCAACCTTCAACGGCGCATCCAACGTGGTACAAGCTCCATCCTGGTTTTTGGCCCGTCACCTCGGGGCCAAGGCTCACGGAGCGGATCCGACCGACGTGGTCGTGGTTCCGCACGTCAAGGCTCTCCCTCCAAAGAAAGCTCGCGAATGAAGACTCACGGGGAGCTGAAGCTCGTCGGGCGCAAATGGAAGATCGACCTGGCGAAGGCCCCCCACGTCGCGGTGCGGCTGCGACGTCTCTTCGAGCGGATCGACAAGGCCGAGCAGGGGATCCTGACGCTGACCGCCACCCCCGAGACGACGCGCGAACTCGTCTGGTTCATGCAGCGGTACCCCCTCGTCGTCGACGAGGGGACGAAGGTGAAGATCGACGCCCTCGTGCTGGATCACAAGCGCCGCGAGGTCGTCGTCGACAAGATCATCACCGGCGCCTACGTGCCCCCGCTGGTCAAGGCAGCCATCCCGCTGCGGCCCTATCAAGAGGTCGCGGTGGGGATGGTCCTGGCGACCGGGCAACTGCTGCTCGTCGACGACGTCGGGCTCGGAAAGACGGCCTGCGGCATCGGGGTGGCGCTCGACCCGCGGGCCAGGCCGGCGATCATCGTCACGAAGACCGATCTGCCGCTTCAGTGGGCGAAGGAATTCGGACGCTTCGCCCCCGACCTGAAGGTTCACATCATCAAACAGGGGCAACCCTACGATCTGACCAAGGGGCCCTATGACCGGCGCCTTCGCGACTACACGCGCGTGCCGTTCCCCGACATCGTCATCCTGAACTACCACAAGCTCGACGGCTGGGCGCACACGATGAGCCAGTGGGCACGCAGCATCATCTTTGACGAGGTGCAGGATCTGCGCATTCCAACCAGCGCGAAGTACAGATCCGCGCGGTCCATCTGCGAAGCTGTCGACTTTCGACTCGGCCTCTCGGCGACGCCCATCTACAACTTCGGCGGCGAGATGTTCCACGTCATCAACATGATCGCGCCCGATTCGCTAGGCACCGTCGCCGAATTCGCGCGCGAGTGGTGCGGCGGGGAAGAGTCGCTGAACAGCAAGCCGAAGATCAGCGACCCCGACGCGTTCGGCGTCTACCTGCGTGACCAGGGGCTCGTGCTCCGCCGCCGGCGCGAAGACGTGGGGATCGACCTTCCGCCGCTGGAAAAGAGCGTGCAGTTCTGCGAGAGCACGACCGACGCGCTCGAAGCCGTGGGCGACCGCGCCGCCGAGCTGGCGCGCGTGATCCTCGCGCAGACCGGCTACTCGCCGCAGCAGAAGATGAAGGCCTCTGCCGAGCTGAGCTGGCGCCTCCGCCAGGCGACGGGCATCGGCAAAGCACCCTTCGTCGCTGCCTTCGTGCGCATGATCGTCGAATCCGGGGAGCGCGTGATGCTCTACGGCTGGCACAAGTCGGTCTACGCGATCTGGGCTGAGCTGTTCAAAGACCTTGAGTGGACAAAGCCAGGCGACGCCGAACCGAGCAAGGTGCAGCCGTGCTGGTTCACCGGCGACGAGACCGGGCCGGAAAAGGAGAAGTCGAAGCAGGACTTCATCTCCGGCGAGAGCCCGCTCATCATCATGTCGCTCCGCGCCGGCGCCGGCATCGACGGCCTCCAGAAGGTCTGTCGCGTCGTCGTCTTCGGAGAGCTTGACTGGTCCCCCGGCGTTCACGAGCAGTGCATCGGCCGCCTCTATCGACCTGGCCAGAAGGAACCGATCATCGCCTACTTCCTCGTCTCTGAAGAAGGGTCCGATCCCGTGGTGCTCGACACCATCGGGCTGAAGAAGGCGCAGAGCGACGCGGTGCGCGACCCCGGCGCCGACCTCATCGAAGGCCTCGACGTCGAGTCAGGGCACATCAAACGACTCGCCGAGGCATACCTCTTGCAGCGGGGCATGCCACCGCAACGCACCCGAGAACACGCCTGATGAAAACGCTCTTTCCTGTCCCCCCCTATCCGCACCTTGCCGGCCCCGTCGCTCTGCTCGTCGCCGGCAAGGTGGTCGGATCGGTGATCCCTAGTTCTCCGCCCCTCATCGCCACCCCGGTGCAGCTCGCCGAGATTCAGCTCGCGTACACCTCGGAGCCCCGTCCGTGAGCCACCGCAAGATCAGCAAGGGCGCTCGCGCAGCGCTGCTCGCTCGCTTTCCGCCCGACGGCTACGTGCTGGTCACTGGGCTCGACCAGACGATCGGCTACCTCGTCGACGGGGACTGGGCGACCATCGTCCACCGCGAGGCGACGATCTACCCGACGCGCGAAGCCGCCGGCGCCGCGCGCGCGGCCTACATCGTTTCGTGGCGAGAAGGCCTCGTCGAGCACATCGACGAGCACATCGACGAGCACATCGACGAGCACATCGACGAGCACATCGACGAGCACATCGACGAGCACATCGACGAGGAGACCTTCTCCGCCGATATGCGCGCCTACTGGCGGACCCGGATCCTGGCGATCGACGCCGACGATGGGACCGGTGACCCCTTCTCGAAGACGTCAGTCGACCCGTGGATCGAGCCCGTACAGGTGGCCGCCCACTTCTGCGACAGACCCGACACCCAGATCCGACCCTACGTGCTCTGGCAGGTTATCGACTGCCCACCGCCGACCCCGGCGACGCCGAACGAACGCTCCTCGCGCGCGCCGAGCTTCGTCATCGCTCTTCGAGCCATGCCCGGAGAAGAGGGCTATCGGGACCGCTCATGTCGAACGAGAACCCGTCGTTGTAGATGGTGTTGCCGAGGGACTCGGCGATGGTCTTGAGCGCGCGCCTGGCAATGCCGAGGTCGGCAAACCAGTCGATGGTGCTTTTGTTCGGGTCGACCCAGTCGATGTGCAGCAGCGCCCCGCCATCGGGGGTCGCGCGCCGCACCTCGTACGACACGATGTCGTCGACCGCGGCGCGGCGCGCGCCCTCAGCGTCGAGCGCGCTGCGCAACCAGCGGATCTGCTCGGTATCGAGGAGCTTCACATCAGGCAAGGGGATGTCGGGCATGGGCGCGGAATTTACGCCGGGCATGGGCGCGTGTCCCACCGACCTCTCCCGTGGCTGGTCTTTCGGTTCGGGCCGTAAAACGCCTCCCCCTGGAGCCCGGGGCGCCACGTGCTGCGAAACGTGTGCGGGCGAAGGCAGAGCACCCACTTGTACTGGTTCTTGCGACCCAGCCGGCGCTGGATGCCGATCCGCTCGACGTGCTCGGGCTCATTTCCGAGGTGCGCAAGATGGTGAAGGCCGGCAAGAAGTCGGGCGAGGCGCAGTTCTGCGTGGGAGCGGATCGTCGCTTCGACCTGCGTCGAAGCGACGATCCGCCTCCCTATCGGGTCTACCGGGTCGACGCCGACCAGCTCACGAAAGCCGCCGAGGTGCCGGCGCCGGCGGTCTAGACGACGCTGGGTGCGAAGCTCGACAACCTCGAACAGCTCCGCGAGGCCGCGGCGAAGGTCGAGTGCGGGACAGGCGGGAGCATCAAACCGATCCTGGCTTACGAGCAGGCGCTGGATGACCTCGTGAAGTCGGTCCAGTTCACGTCGCCTCGGGCGCCGACCGACGCCGAAATCGACAGCCTCTCGGTGGTGATGGTCAACGTGCTGCGCCACGTGGCCCCGGGATCCCATCCGCTGGAGGATCTCAGGTGGGGCGAACGGCTGGGGATTTGGCAGCAGCACGTGCGCTCGTTCCTGGACGGCTACCCCGTGAATCCACCCGAGGAGCCGCACATGGCGACCGCGCGGGTAGCGGTGCGCGAGGCCGCGCGCGCGATGGGGATCGTGGTCGCCGAGATGAAGCTCTAGTACCTTTCACCCTTCGCTCGCGAGAGCTGCTCCCCGCTGCCGGAAGCTATGCCCCTATGACCGAGACCGAGACCGAACCGCTCGACGTACGAGCCGCATCCTTTCCTCCCAGGTACAAGATCCACAAATACTGGGGGAAGAAGCCCGGCAACGTCATCGCCGCGCACATCGAGCGGTTCGCGCCGCCGGGCGCGCCGGTGCTCGACCCCTTCGCCGGATCCGGCGTGGTGCTGGCCGAGAGCCTCATCGCGGGCCGCCGTGGGATCTCCGTCGACCTGAACCCGATCGCCGGGCTGATCACCCGCGTCACCGTCGAGGGAGCCTCCCCCGCCGCCGTGCGCGCCGCGGGGGAGGCTGTCCTCGCGGGCCTGGCACCGCTGCGGCGCGACCTCTTCGGCCTGGCCTGCCCGAGCTGCAAGACCGACGGCGAGGTCATCTGGACCTCGTTCCGCGGGAGCGAGCCCGTCGAGGTCGTCGTCGACTGCGTGACCTGCGGTCCGACGCGAGGCGCGCACGCCTGGCGCCTGCTTCCGGACGCAGGCGCGTTTCCCGACGGCGAGATCTACCGTGGCTGGCAGATGCGTAAGCTGGAGCGCGCCGGCATCACGCTGTGGCGCGAGCTGTTCACCGAGCGGAACATGATCGCCATCGCCCACATTCGCCGCGCGATCGACCTCAGTGTGGTCACCGACGATCCCCTCGTCCGCAGGGCGCTGCTCGTGTCGTTCACCGCGCACCTCGCGCAGGCCTCGCGGATGATCAGCGACGCCGGCGACCGCGGGGGCGGCCCGAGCTGGAAGCTCAACTCGTTCTGGCTGCCGAAGAACTCGCGCGAGCTGAACCCCTTTCGGTACTTCGCCAACAGGGTTCGGGCGACCGTGGCGGGGCTCTGGGACATGCAGGCGCATATCGGCCGGCGCGTCGTGGATGGCGTCGACTACGACATCTGGACGCAGTCGGCCGACACCCTCGGGGATCGCCTCGATCGCGGGTCGATCGGCTACATCTTCACCGACCCTCCCTACGGCGGCGAAGGCATCCAGTACGGCGAGCTGTCGATGCTCTGGAACCTCTGGAGCGGCGACGCGATGGCGCTGGAGCGCGAGGTGGTCTTCAACCCCCGCAGGAACAAAGACGCCGCCGACTACGAGCGCGGGCTCGGCGACTGCCTGGCTCCGAGCTTCGACGCCCTCACCGCTGGGGGGCACATGTCCGTGACCTTCGCAAACAAGGAGCCTCGCTTCGTCGACGCGCTCACGCGCGCGTGCGCGCGCGTCGGCTTCTCGCTCGTCAGCGAAGCTACGATGGCGCCCTCGGCGCCGAACATCACGCAGATGCTTTGCCCTGAAGCTCCGAAGTTCGACCAGATCCTGAACTTCAGGAAACCGACCGCGCCGAAGCAGAGCATCCAGGCCTACTCGCGTTCGGATTTTTAGCTGATGTCGTTGCCGTTCGATCCCGACGAGAACAACGAAGAGCTGTTCGCCGACGCGAGACGCGCGCGAAAGGCCCGCGTCTCGCTCGCTCGCGTCGACGGCGCCATCTTCAATGAGCTGGTCCTCCGCGACGAAGAAACCGGCAATCCGGTCACGAACGCTCCGGTGCATGTCGAGATGCACCACGAGATCGACAAGGCACGTCGACTCGTTCTGTGGAGCCACATTGAGAGCGGGAAGACTCAAGCGATCACGGTTGGTCGCACGCTGTTCGAGCTGGGCAAGAATCCGAACCTCCGGATCTGCATCGTCAGCAACACCGGTGGGCAGTCGGTCAAGATCGTTCGGACGATCGCGAAGTACATCGAGTCTTCCGAGGAGCTGCACCGCGTATTCCCGCATCTGCGACCGCGCACGCCGTGGACGCACAACTCGATCACCGTCGAGCGGCAGACGAAGGCGAAGGACGCGAGCGTCACGGCCACCGGCGTCCACGGCGCGGTGCTCGGCGCGCGCTTCGATCTCCTGATCCTCGACGACATCCTCGACTACGAGATCACGCGCACCGAGATCCAGCGCGACGAGCTGCTGAAGTGGTACCTGTCGACGCTGTCGGGACGCGTCACCGCCAACGGCCGCATCATCGCGGTCGGCACGGCGTGGGACAAAGACGACCTGATGCACACGCTTTCTCGAAAGAAAGCGTTCAGCCATCGGCGCTTCGGCGTGCTCGATGCCGAAGGCAACCCGACATGGCCGGGCCGCTGGCCGCTCGCGCGCATCATCGAAAAGTTCGAGGAACTCGGGGAGATCGAGGGCACCAGGCAGCTCAAGTGCATCGCGCCCGACGCCACCACCGAGCGCTTCAAGCTCGAATGGATCCAGCTCTGCCTCAACAACGGCGACGGCTACGACCTCGTGTCGAGCATCAACGTCAGGGATCTCCACGAGGGCGCGTTCGTCGTCGTCGGCGTCGACCTCGGGTTCACGAAGACCCGCCATGGCGGCGCGAAGACCGTCTTCTTTGCGCTGCTCTTCTATCCCGACGGGATGCGCCAGGTGCTGTCGATCGAGGCCGGCAACTTCTCGGGCCCCGAGATCGTGATGAAGGCCCTCGACTACCACCGGCGCTTCAGCGCCAACGTCTACGTCGAGAGCAACTCCGCGCAGCGCCTGATCCTCGATTTCGCGCTGGATCCCGACTACATCGATGTGATCAAGTCGCGCTTCGGCGCCGACTTCGACCCCGGGCTGATTCCGGTGCTGCCGTTCCAGACCGGCGTGAACAAATGGCACGCCACGTTCGGTCTGGAGTCGCTCGGCGTCGAGCTGAGCCACGGGAAGTGGATCATCCCGAACGACAAGTACAACCTCAAGGAGATGACCGGGACCATCGATCCCGAGGTGCTCGCATGGATCAGCGAGATGCGCGGCTACGACCGCAACGCGCACACCGGCGACCGCCTCATGTCGGCCTGGTTCGCCCGCGAGGGTGGCCGCGGAACCTTCGGCCGCAAGACGAAGGTCACCGCCCGCGTCTTCGCCGCCCGCGACCCGAAGGCGGCGCCCGAGCTGCCCGAAGGCGAGGCTCCGGCGGGATGACCAGAGCGGCACCGAAGCTGCAATCGTCCTGGTGATGGACGAAGCGATGCAGTGGGCGGTGAAGATCTTCTCGGAGTCGTGGATGCCAGTCACGCCCGCCGCGCCGAGGTGGTTCGCCGATACGCCGGAAGAGCGCGAGCACGTGAAGTGGCTGCGTTGCGCCGGGTACATGCGCGAGATCAACGCGAGGGGCGTCGTGTGCTTCAACCAGGAAGGCATCGACGCTGTGCTCGCGGCGCTGAAGATCCAAGCGGCGCCGACCTGACCTTCGCCTACAGCGGCGCCGCGTGTATACCGGCAGACGCCCGGCGCGGAACCTGCAACATCTGAATCCCCACAATGAACGAACAGCGCGACCGCTGGCCCAAGAAGACCCCTCAGCAACTGCATCCGGCGATGATCGCCGGCCGCGTCCCTCCCCATGACCTCGACGCCGAGGCCGCCGTGCTCGCCGCCGTGCTGCTCAGCAAAGAGGCTCTCGATCGCGTGCTGGAGATCCTGAAGCCCGAGCACTTCTACAGCGACGCCAACGGCGCGATCTTCGACGCCGCCATCCAGCTCTCGCTCGTCGGAACGCCGATCGACATCGTCTCGGTCGCCGGCTACCTGCGCGATCGCGAGAAGCTCGCCGGGATCGGCGGCGCCTCGTACCTCGCGCAGATCGCCGACGCGACGCCGGCCGTCGCGCACGTCGGCACGCACGCCGAGATGGTCTTCGAGAAGTGGCGGATCCGGCACCTCATCGCGGTGTGCCAGAAGATCTCGGCCGAGGGCTACGGCGACTACGGTGTCGCTCAAGAGTTCATCGATTCGGCGGCGATCGTGATGGCCGATCACGCGCGCTCGCGGAAGGCGAGCGCGATGATGCCCCTCAGCCTCGTCCTGCGCACGTCGATGGGGCAGCTCGCGGATGCCGCGCAGCGCGGCGACGGGATCACCGGGCGCTCGACGGGCTACCCGAAGTTCGACGAGAAGACCGCCGGGCTCCACGAGGGCGACCTCAGCATCATCGCCGCACGCCCGGGCATGGGGAAGACGTCGTTCGTTCTCAACCTCGGCGTCAACGTCGCGGCTCCCATCTCGACCCCCTCGGTCAACCCGGAGACCGGGCTCCCCGTCGACCTGCTCACCCCTGGCGCCGGCGTGATCGTCTTCTCGCTGGAGATGCCGCGCGAGCAGCTCGCGACCCGCATGGTGTGCTCCGAGGGGCGCGTCGACCTCGGCAAGGTCCGCAAGGGGTTCTTGACGCCCGAAAGCTGGTGCAGGCTCACAGAAGCCGCGAGCTTCCTCGGGAGCTTGCCGTTCTGGATCGACGATACCCCCGCCATCGGGCTGACCGAGGTGCGGTCGAAGGTTCGCCAGGTGCAGGCGGAGTACAACCGCGAGGCGACCGCGACCCAGCCCGAGCGAAAGATCGGGCTGGTGGTGATCGACTACCTCCAGCTCATGAAGGGCCGTGACGGGGTCAACAGCCGCGAGCAAGAGATCAGCGAGATCTCCCGCGGGTTGAAGCAGCTCGCCAAGGAGCTAAAGATCCCGGTCATCGCCCTTTCGCAGCTCAATCGGGCCGTGGAGACCCGCAACACGAAGGACAAGCGGCCGCAGCTCTCCGACCTCCGCGAGTCGGGCGCCATCGAGCAGGACGCCGACATGATCGTCTTCATCTACCGCGACGAGTATTACAACCCCGAGACGTCGAACGCGAAGGGCCTCGCCGAGCTGCTCATCGCGAAGCAGCGCAACGGGCCGACCGGCAAGGTGATGGTGAAGTTCACCGCCGCGTACACGCGCTTCGACAACCTCGCGTTCGGCGATTACCCAGAGATGCTCGACGACGAGTAGGGACGATTTCGGGTGTCCTTGCTATCCGATATGCGGCAGCGTATAGTCGGCGTCCACGACGAAAGGACACCGCATGCGTAAGGGCTATTTCACCGAAAATTTGATGTGCGCGCTGTCCGAGGAAGAAGTCGACCAGCGCGGGCGCGAGGCGGCGCTCCTCGGCGTCGAGATCGAGGAGTTCAAAGACTCCTCGAAGACGATCAAGTCGAAGCTCACCGCTGACGAAAAAGAGATGACTCAGCGTCTCTACCGCCTCGGTCACGCGTGCAAGAACGCTCAAGAGGAGCGCCCCGTCTCCTGCCACGAGGTGGCGAACAACGCGCGGTTCACCGTCGAGACGGTCCGGAACGACACGGGCGAGGTCTCATCCACCCGCGCGATGACCGAAGAAGAGCGTGAGAAGGTCACCACGCAGGGGAACCTGTTCGTGGTCCCGACGGAGACGTCGGCGAACGTCGCGAGCCTCGATCGTCAGCGCGAGCTGAAGGCGCGGAAGAACACCGAGGCTGTCGAGCCTCCGGCCCCCAAGGTAGCGGCGGCGGCCGCGACGCCCGAGCCCGGGCCGTTCGCGCCGGACCCCGACGAGTTCATCGGGCCGGCCTTCGACGACGAGCTGCCGCCGCACTGAAGCGCGCTCAGCGTCGCGGTGAGCAAATTCAAAAGACTGCGACAGGCCCGGGAGAAGAGGCACGCTCATGGCTGAAACGGCGATCGAATGGGCGCGCAACGCTGATGGGTCGCGCGGGTGCACGTGGAACCCGACGCGCGGGTGTCGCCGCGTCGACCGCGGGTGCAAACACTGCTACGCCGAGCGACTGGCCGGCTTTCGCCTCTCCGGCGAGGGCATGCCCTACGAGGGGCTGGTCACGCTGAAGCGCAAGGGCTCGACCGTCGAGCCGAGCTGGACGGGAGATGCGCGGCTGATCGAAGGGCTCCTCGACCAGCCGCTCCGCTGGCGGAAGCCGCGCACCATCTTCGTCGACTCGATGAGCGACCTCTTCTTCGAGCCGATCACCGACACCGAGATCGCGCGCGTGTTCGGCGTCATGGCGCAGGCCACCTGGCACACGTTTCAGGTGCTCACCCGGCGGATCGGGCGCGCGCGCACCCTGCTCGACACGTTCACGCACGACAGCGTGTTCTCCGCGCTCCATGCGGCGCCGGCGGGAGCGCCGCCTGTGGTCGCCGCCGACGTGAAGCGCCGTCAGGCCAGGCGCTGGCCGGCCGCCCAGACGGCCGGCTGGCCGTGGCTGTGGCCGTTGCCGAACGTCTGGCTCGGCACGAGCGTGATCGACCAGGAGACCGCCGACGAGCGCGTCGCGGAGCTGGTGCACACGAAGGCGGCTGTGCGCTTCGTCTCGTACGAGCCGGCTCTCGGGCCGGTGAGCATCCGAAAGTCGTTGGAGCGGGCGCTCGGGGCCGGGGGATGGGGCCCCAAGCCGCCGATCGACTGGATGATCGTGGGTGGCGAGAGCGGGCCGCGCGAGCTGGCCGAGCCCTTCGACATCCGGTGGATGGCCGACATCACCGCCGAGTGCCGCGCGCTCGGGATCCTGGTCTTCACCAAGCAGCTCGGGACGAACCCCTACGACGGGTTCGCGCTCTGCAACGCGTGCGGGCACGCCAGGAACGAGCACGCCCCCCAGCTCCCCGCGCCGTGCTGGAATGGCGTGCCCGAGGAGGTCAGGATGCCCCGCGCGATCACCCGCGGATGGGTCGAGGCGATGAACCAGCGCCCGGGGTGCAAATGCCTCGGGTTCGTGGGGACTCACGCTGATCTGAAGCTCAAGCACCACAAGGGCGCTGACCTGCTCGAATGGCCGAGTGGGCTTGCCGTCCGAGAAACACCGAGGTTGACCCCATGACGCCGATGGCCCCCATGACGCCGATGGAGACTTCGCGGGAAGCTCGCCGTCGCCGCGACGTACGGGTGCGCGAGGGCGACGGCATCCGCACCGTGAAGCCGGAATGGTTGGAGGACGAGCGCATGGCGGCCGCGAGCGACGCGGCGAGGGTCCTATCCATCGGTCTGATTTTGCTCGCCGACGACCACGGACGGGGCCGGGCCGCGCCCGCCTATATCGCGTCGAAAATCTGGGGGTACGCGGACGATTCGCGAGAGTCTCGCGAGGGTCTCGGGAGGATCGCGAGGGCTCGCGATGCTCTCGCGGAGCTGGCCGCGATCGAATTTGTCCAGCTCTACTCGGTCGACGGGCAGAGCTACTACGCGATCCGGTCGTGGCGCCGTCACCAACGCGTGGACCACCCGGGCCAACCCAGGGTGCCGCTACCGCCCGTCGCCTCATCCGTGGAACTGCCCGCGGTCGAGGTCGAGCTCCAGCCGGTCGTGCCGCCCGCCTCGTCGGCGGAGCTGCCGGTCGCCTCGCCCTCGTCGGCGGAGCTGCCCGCGCCGCCGGTCGCCGCGATTGTGGAGCCCGTCGCGCCCGCCGAGGCGGCGCTGAACTTGCATCTCGGCTGAGCATGACAGGCAAATATCTGGTCGAGTGCATCGCGGGGCGCCTCCGCGGGCACGGGTTGGAGGTCAAGGTGGTCGAGGTGGCCGACCCGCCTCCGCCCCCTCCAACCCCCCAGTGGGACCTCTATCCGGGATGCTTCGGCGCGTCGCCGCCCCACTACCGGCGGGGCCGCCCTTTCAAGCCGTGGTCGGGAAGGCCCGTGAACGCGAAGACCGGCGAGTTGGCGAGCTGCTGTGACGAGCCGCCGGCACCGCCGGCACCGCCGCCGACTCGCGTGCGCCTCACCGCGCGCGCCGGCGTCGCCGAGGCGCTCGCTGAAAGCGCAGAGATCCGCACCGCGCGCGAGCGCCTGATCCTGCTCGCTGTCGACCGCGGGTTTCCGGCGAAAAGCCTCGTCGAGGCGCGGGACCACCTGCGCGAGCGAAGCAAGGCGAACAAGGTTTATTCCGTGTCCCTAGACATCGATCTCGAAGCGCTCGAAGCGCTCAAACCCTGCCTGTTCACGGCGCACGTCTACGCCGTGACCGAGAAGATCTTGACCGCGCTCGGGCTGAGCTACGCGAAGCGCCGGCTCGTTCGTCCCGAGGAGGCTCCGCTCGCCGCGACCACCGCATTCTGCATTCACCCTGACGGAGCATCGCACCAGCTCCCGAATCAGGTCTGGCCGCTCAACATCAACATCAACATCGTGGCGAAGGAAGGTCGCGTCGGCGACGTGCTTTTCGAGGCGCACTGGATGCTCGACTCCGACACGCTCGAGGAGCGTCTCGTCTTCTTTCCTCGCCTCCCGCTCCCCTCGCCCTCCACAAGCGTCACCCCGTCGCCTCCATGAGCGGCGATCTCGACGATGCCGCAGTACGGTTCGACGAGCCGGCGGACCGCCGAGAGTGCGTCGCCGCGCCGAAGCTCTGCTTCGTGGTCGAGTGCAAATTCAACCTCACGTGGGCGATGTCGCCGCGGGGCGTGTCGCCGACACGGTGCATGCTTCAGCATGCCGACGCGACGAGCACGCGCGACATCGGTGCTGTACTCGGAATCGAGCACAGCACCGTGCGCGTCACTATAGTAAAGGCCCTCGCAAAGTTGCGTCGCCGCCCGGAGCTACGATGAGCCATCAGATCGACTTTATCTCCACCGTGGGTCGCCAGGCCGTGTTCGAGGGGCTTGCGCCAAACAGGTACCGGTACCGGCTCATCATCCCGTGGGGGGATCCGTGCAACCGCTGCATGTTCGTGATGCTCAACCCCTCGACGGCGGACGCGACGCACGACGACGCGACCATCCGGCGCTGTCGCTCGTTCGCCGAGGCGATGGGGCACGAGGCGATCGACGTGGTGAACCTCTTCGGGCTGTGCTCGACCGACCCGCGCGAGCTGAAGCGCGCGCTCGCCGAAGGGCGCGATCCCATCGGCCCGAAGAACGACGGGCACATCGTCGAGGCGATGGCGACGGCGCGGACCATCGTCTGCGCGTGGGGCACCCACGGCGGCCTTCTCGGGCGCGATCGCCAGGTGCGCGCGCTGCTCGAAACCGGACAGCGATTTGCAAAGGCTCCGCCGATCGTCCGCCTCCCCAAGGCGCTCACCCCCGTCCCCTGGATCTGATCTCCTGCCCCCTCCCCTCTGACGTATCTTCGAGAGAACACCCGACAATGAGCACCCCCGCGCGCGTATTCATGTACCTCGTGCTCGACACGAGACCGAAGTGGCCTGTCGTACTCGGCACCTTCATCGACGAAGACCCCGACCACGCGACGAGGGTTGCGTCGAATTTCCCGGGGCTGTCGTGCAAGCTGCTCTACGAGGAGAGCGCCGAGACCTTCGAGGCTGCTATGGTTGCCATTCACGAGGGGCTGCCTCGGTGGGAGCAAGACCTGCTCATGCCGCTCGACGCGGTGCTCCGGCGCGCCGGGATCGGGTCTTGGCGAGCGGCACCGGACCCGCCGCCGCCGCCGACCGTCACGCTCCAGTACGACGATGCGGCGCGCCTGTTCTCAAGCATCGTGCAGGGGAACCAGCATGTGCGCGAGCTGCAAACCAGGCTGACCGAGGAGCTGTTCGCTCGCCGGCGCTGGGACCGACAGACGCAGGTCAGCGAGTTCTTCGTCATCGCCGGCCAGCACCGCGCCACCTTCCCGAAGGTACCGGACGATGCGATCGTGCGCTTTCGCCTGCGCCTGATCGCCGAGGAGTTCATCGAGCTGATCGAGGCCGCGCTCGGGAAGCCGTCCCCGACCGACCGCGACGCCTGGCATGGATGGAACCACCTCGGTGACCTCCTCGCGTACATCGAGACGGGGCCGATCTATCTGGAGCTGCCGGAGTTCACGAAGGAACTCGCGGATCTCGACTACGTCGTCGAGGGGGCGCGCTGCGCCTTCGGGATCGATGGAAACCCGATCGCGGCGGCCGTGCACGCCTCGAACATGGCGAAGGCCGGCGGCCCGCGGCGCGAGAGCGACGGCAAGATGATGAAGCCACCTGGCTGGGTGAAGCCGGACATCGCCGGCTTGCTGGTCGAGCAGGGGTGGAGCGAGCGGCGCGGGTTCACGCTGAGCGAGCACGTCCGCGCCGACTTCGACGAGTAGGGCGATGGGCGACTACGGCAAGCCCAAGGAAGGCCCGTCGTGAAGCTCATCGGCTACGAGGGAGGTGGCCCACAAGGCGCCTTCGACCTCGACTGCGGCGCGGCCGCGATCACCGACGCGACCCGGCTAGTCAACGCGAGCACGCGAGGCGCCGGGCCGATCGAAGATGGAGCGCGTCTCGCCGAGGAGGGACACCTCACGCTCCTCGCCACGCCGCTCGAAATCCCCGACGAGGTCGCGGCCCGCGCGCTCTACGTCGCCGTGCTCAGCCAGGCGTGCCTGTTCCTGGTCGAGCAACCGTGGCAGGTCGAGGGGTGGTGTTGGAAGAGCGAGAACGATGGCTTTCTCGTTCTGCTCTTCGACGGGTTCGACGCTTTCAATCGCTGGGGGAAGGCCCTGATCAGGGAGTCGCTGATCCCCCTGATGACCGCGTGCACCAGCCTGGACCTGCTCGGGCGACTGAGCAGGATCGCAAACACACTGGACGCTAATCGACGACGGGCACCTCGCGGCGCTGCGTCTGGCTCTGCTGTACCGCACGGACGTCTCCACATGGCCGCGCTTCGCGGCCATGTGCGAGCGCGCGCGCGCTCGGCTCACGGTCGACGAGCGCGCGCGCGCTTCGACAGCGTACTCGTCGAGACGACCGACAGGATCGCCCGGTTCGCAAAAAGTAGCGACACCACGACGTGAATGTCGCGGTCGATTTTGCCTCGTTTACAAGCAATTCTGAGATTCTCAGAAAGTCAATATGACACGTCGATCATACCGTCACGACATCGAAGGTCTCGCGATCCCGAGCCCCGTCCTGAAGTGGGTCGGCGGGAAGTGGGTCGTCGCCGAGCAGATGGAGCGCCTGCTTCCGAAGGCGGAGACACTCTCCGAGTACCGCGAGCCCTACTTCGGGGGCGGGGGCATGTTCTTCCGCTTCTTCGCCGACGTGCGGCCCGCGATTCTGAGCGACATCAACTGGCGGCTGATCGACGCGTACATCGCTCTGCGCGATCACGTGGAAGAGCTGATTGACGCCCTCGCCGAGGAGCAGACGAAGTACAGCCCCGCGCGCTACTACGAGATCCGCGCGCGCCTGAACCTGGAGCGGCAGGATCGCCCGCGCGTGCTGACGCTGATCGAGCGCGCCGTCGGGGTCTTCGTGATCTCGAAGTGGGGCTACAACGGCGTCTGGCGCGAGCGGCGCGACGGCGGGATCAACACCCCGGTCGGCAGCCCCGAAAAGGATGGGAGCGGGCGCCGCCTCTTTGACCCGAGTCACCTGCGCGTGACCTCCGCCGCGCTGCAAGGCGCCGAGCTGTACGCCCGCCGCGCGGCGGAGACGATCGCCGGCGTCCGGCGCGGCGGGCTGGTGTACCTCGACCCGCCCTTCGCCGCGACGTTCACGGGCTACAGCGCCGAGGGCTTTTCCTATGGCCCTCCCACCAAGGCGAAGCCGGGCATCCTCTCCGATGGGAGCCAGCTCGCGGAGGATCTCCGCAAGATCCACGACGCCGGCGCCTTCTTCGCGGTGTCGAACAGCGACAGCGCGATCGCCCGCAAGACCTTCCGGGCCTGGCCCTCGCGCAAGGTGACCGCGGCGCGCTCGGTCACCTGCAAGGCCTCCGAGCGTACCGCCGTCACCGAGCTGGTCTTCAGAAATTATCGGCGCACCCGCGCCGGTGTGATGGAGATATACCCGGCCGTATGACGCGCCGCGCTCGCCCCACCCATCGCGCGTCGCGCGCTCGCGCTGGAACAGATCCTGCGGACGGCGAGGGCATGTCCGAGGCTCTCATGGTCTCATCGTACGACGCTGGTGCGCCGACACCGATCCAGAAGCTGTCCATGTACCGAGAAACCCTGTGCGCCGACGTCACGGCGCAGCAGACGTTGTTGGTCGACGGCGTCGGGCTCCTCTTTCTTCTCGATGCGATTCTCGCGCAGGGGAAAGCGCTCTCGGAGACCGAGGGGCAGAAGCAGTACGTGGCGACGGCGACCACCATCGGCGAGGGCGGTAAGTTTTTCCTGCGCGTTCCCACTGTCTTCGACATCACCAAGGCGTAAATGAAGATCACGTACCGCTCTGTGCTCTCGGTCTTTCGACTCGCGAGCGACATCCTCAACAAAATTCCGAACAAGGAAGACGGGCCTCTCGACATCTTCTTCAAGCTGCTCGCGATCGGGGACAGCCTCGACAAGCAGTACGGCAGCAAGAAGTTCGACGTGCTCGATCGGTTCAGCCTCGAAGAGCGCACGAGTAGCACCTTCGTGAAGCTCTTCTTCGGCACGCAGATGAGCAGCCGATTCAAGATCACCAAGTTCAAGTGCAATGAGCACAGCGACTTCGTGCGCGCCGAGTCCCCCGACGGCGAATCGCTCTTCTTCCAGGAGCACACGTGGGGCGGGAAGCCCGAGATGTCGCCGACGTTCTACTACACCGAGAAGTTCAACTTTCCCGGGGCGATGAATCAGCTCTGGGAGAGCTACCCGAGCGGCCTTTACCTCGCGGTGATGCCGGCGCGCTACGGGGAGATGGAGACGACGTTCGACAGCGTGCCGAGGAACGAACCGGTCGTCATGAGCGCCAAGGGGCGCGCGCGCGCGGTCGAGTACGTCGAGATGCACCGCGCCGCGCGCGCGCGCGGGAAGCACCGCGCCTACCTCTTCGTCGGCCCACCGGGAACCGGCAAGAGCGACCTGGCGCAGCGCATGGCCCACGCTCACGGCGGGCGGATGCTCAACCTCGACGCCAGCTCGGTCACGCAGATCGACCCGAAGGAATTCGGCTTCCTCCTCGACACGCTGCGCCCCAACTTCCTCGTGCTCGACGACTTCGACGAGGCGCCGGTGGATGGCGCGCGCTCCCGTCTGCGCACGCTCTTCGCGCACCTGAAGCAGGCGCACTCAAGCTGCTCGATCGTCATCACGGTCAACAACCCGATCAAGGTCGACTTCGCCCTTCTGCGAAGCGGCCGCATCGACGTGCCGGTCGACTTCGAGCTGCCCGATACCGAGGAGCGCCGCGACCTCATCGATCAGCTCCTCGCGCACCACGAGATCCGGCTTCTCCCCGCCATCGTCGACGATCTGGTCACCCGGTCGGACAAGTTCGACCACTCCGACATCGTCGAGCTGTGCGGTCGGATGCTCGACGAGTCCCCCGAGGCAGCGCTGAAGTCGGTGGCGCGCCTCTGCGAGCTGGCCGAGGCCGCGGCAAAGGCGGGGCAAGGTCCGCCGGGCGCGCCGGGCGACTCGAAGAGCGCCTCGCCCGACCCGATCTGCGCGCGATGATGAATGGTGGGCGCCCGCTCCCCCGTCGCTCGGGACTTTGAAGTGTGAATAGCCATGCCGGCGCCCTCAGCGCGGCCGTATGGGCTCATACGCGCGAGAAGGCCTCGCGCAAGAAGAAGAGAAAGACCTGATGCCCGAGATCGCGCTCGACGACCTTCGTACGATTCATGAGCTGCTCGCGCCGGCGGCGACCACGCCCCCGCAGCTCCTCGCGGTGATCGAGACCGCGATCACCCTGCACTCTCCTGGCGTCCAGGTGTTCCACCTGGAGCTGCCGACAGGCGCCGAAGAACGCGATCGCGTGAAGGCCCGCAAGAAGTCCGGGCTCGGCGCCAAGGTGGTTGCGTGGGCCCCGAGCATGAACGAGTACAGCGGCATGCTCGGATGGCAGAGGGCCAAGATCCGAACCGCCATCGACACCTTCATCAAAGACTCGATCCCCCACTGGCCGAACTGGTTCGCCGGCCACAAAACCGAGGCGAAGATCGTCGACAAAAAGAAGGGTCTCGCGACGGTGAAGGTGGTCGTGAAGACGCGAATCGGCGGCCGCAAGCGCATGGTCCGCGTGACCCGGTTCTCGCCGCGCAAGCTCGACGAGCTGAGCGTGGACATCATCGGCGGGAAGATCCCCCTCGACCGGCTGGTCGAGGCGGGGATCCTGGTCGACGACGACCCGATCGCCCTGATCCGCGAGACGGCATGGTACCCGTGCGGGGATAGTCAGCCGCGGGTCGTCATCGAGGTCTTCGAGCTTCCGGGCCGGCCCATCGTCGAGCGAAAGAAGCACTCGAAGCGACTGGTGGCTGATGGTCTGATCGCCGGCGCCCCCGCGCGCCCCCGCGCGCCCCCGAAGACGGCCACGAAGAGGCGGCGGCGACCGATTAAGACTTCTTCGCCTTCGGCGTGAAAGCCTTCGACGTGCGCACGTATACGGCCGCGTAGCTGCGCTCCGTCTTCCTACGCTTGCCGTTCAACGCGATGCAGCCGGCCTTGGCCAGGTCGTGCATACGGGCGCGCGCCGTCTGGTGCGGGATGCTGAGCGTCTGCTCGACCTCGTAGCAGGTCAGCCCGTTTTTCTTCGCCGCGTCGAACGCTTCGAGAATGACCTCGACCACGTCGCGCGCGGGCGGGACATCACCTTCCGGGATCGTCTGAATGCTCTTCCGAATGCGATCCAGCTCTGCACCCCCCTTGGGGGTGTCCCAAGCATCCTCGGGGATTCCGTGGGGAGCTTCCTCGATCGGGTTACGCGCGGTCAGCAGTCGCAGCCCGCGCCGCATGACGCTTTCCGGCTGCCAGGTTCCCGTCTCCCATCGCGACCACGTCGGCTGCTCGACATGGACGATCGCCGCCGCGGCCCCCTGTGACATAGGCCGACCGTTCTCCACGACCTGCTTCAACCTCCATTTTTTCAGTAGCTCGATCGACTTCATACGGTCGAGTATGATCAGGAGCGACAACGGGGTCAAGACTTTCGCCGGGTTGCACCTTGCTCGACGCTATACCGTGCCGTATAATGTCGAACGTAATAGACGCAAACAGCCATCAGAACGACGCCGAGGTGGCTGTCGTTCGAGGAACATCACGATGAACGATCAAGTACATCCCCGCCCCGCCGGCGGCATGGTCGCCATGCGGCTCGACTCTGCCAACATCATGAGCTTGCAGGGCTCTTTCCGCGAGTCGCGCGACCTGAACGCGAAGCTCGTGTGGGCGTCTCAGAACCTGAACCTGATCACGCCCTCTCCGCAGGTCGGGGCGCTCCCGATGGGGTGCGAGGTGGTCATGGTCGCCATGATCATCGACCCCGACACCAAGCGCGGCGACGTCTATCAGGTGACGGGTGGGCTCGCGCTGAGCGCCGTCGCGATCTCCAAGATCGCGACGGCGCTCGGGATCTCCTGGAACCCCATCTTGAGTCGTCGGACGGACGACGGCTCGAACCCGCACTACTGCGCCTGGCGCGCGGTCGGCACGTACAGACACTTCGACGGGTCGCCGCAGACCATCGTCGGCAACAAAGAGATGGATCTGCGCGACGGGTCGCCGCAGATCGAGGCGATCAAGGCCAAGATCAGGGACGGGAAGGATCCGACGGCGCAGCTCCGCGAGATCCGCTCGTTCATCTCGGCGCATGCCGAGACGAAGGCGCGACTTCGCGCGGTCGCGAGCATGGGCGTCAAGCGCTCATACCAGCCTTCGGATCTGGCGAAGCCGTTCGTGGTCGCCAAGCTCCAGCTCACGGGCCGCGTTCCTGGTCGCCCCGACATGGAGCGGTTCTTCGCGGGCGAGCTGTCGCGGTCGATGCTCGGCGGATCGTCGATGCTCTTCGGTGAGGCCCCCGTGGAGACCGATCATGGGCAGGCGCCTCCGCCCATCGGCGCGATCGCGTACGACGACGACGACATGGCGGCGGCGGCAGAGACCTACGGCCAGAATGCCGAGCATGGCGCGCCGCCGCCGGCACAGCCGCCCGCGCGCTCGCAGGGCGGCTACGGGCCTTCGCAAGCGCAGCCGCCCGCGCGCTCGCAGGGCGGCTACGGGCCGCCTCCGGGGCAGGGCGACACGGCCGGCGGGGATCATGGGTATGCCGAGGCGCCCCCCGCGCCCGCGCCCACGTTTCGCTACGGGACCAAGAAGGGCTCCCCGCTGAACTCGTCCGACATCACGGTTCGAGATCTCGACTGGTACGCCGGTTCGATCCGGAAGTCGGTCGACGAGCCCGACAAGGAGCGGTTCCGTGCTCAGAATATCGCTCACCTGGCCGAGGTCGACGCCGAGCTGCGGGCCCGCCAGGGCGGCTACCCCGACGACGGCCAGGCGCCGGGGCAGGGCAACTTCGACGACATCCCGATCGGCGCGGGCGCCCGCCCGAGCGCATCGCGGTAGTCGCTGACGGCCAGCGGAGGGCCCCTCCGCTGGCCCCTGGCGCGCCTCGACGTGCGCCCCATCCCTCCCCCTCATCGCCGCCCCGATCACGCGTCCTGACGCGCGAATGGCACCTTTTCTGCAAGACGTACGCAGCGAAGGCACGCCGCAGGTACCCATGAACGACATCTACACGGTAGCGATGCTCGGTGATTCCCACGTGAAGATGGGCAACAGGTGGGATGAGACGTGGCGACTTCACGACTGGTTCGCGGCCGATTGTCGTCGCCGCGGCGTCGATCTGGTGTGCCACACCGGCGATCTATTTCACACGGGCAGTACCCCCGACGAACGGAATCGGGTGATCCCTTGGCTCACGGGGATCGCCGAATCGTCACCCGTCGTCATGGTGCGAGGCAATCACGACTGCGAGGGTGATCTCGCGGTCTTCGGCAAGCTCCGCTCGAAGCACCCCATCATCGTCGAGGAGGGGTGCGGGGTGCACCGCGTGGTCCACGGCCGCGGCGAGGATGGGCAGCCGCTCCGCGCCGGCGTGCACGCTGGCGTGGCCGCGCTCGCCTGGCCGCGCAAGGCCGAGATGATCGCCAGGATCGACCGCCAGGCGGGATCCGTGGTGAGCATCGAGGACACCGGCGTGCTCGCGCGCGAGGGCCTCCAGAACGTGCTCCGCGGTCTCGGCGTCGGGCTCTCGCAGACCGACGGGCCCCGGATCCTGATCATGCACGCCATGGTGCGCGGCAGCGTCACCAGCACCGGGCAGCCGCTCGTCGGCTGCGACATGGAAATCTGCCTCGAAGATCTGAGCCTCTGCGACGCCGACTTCATCGGCCTCGGCCACATCCACAAGGCGCAGGAGTGGTCGATGAGCATCGAGGGGCGCGCGGTGCCGATCGTCTACACCGGCTCGCCGCGGCGCACCGCGTACGGCGAAGCGGAGGACAAGGGCTACGTGCTCGTGACGTTCGAGCGCGGCGACGCCTCGGCCTCCGGGCGCCGGTGGCGCATGGCAAAATGGGAGCGGGTGCTGATGCCGGCGCAGCGCATGATCCTGGTCGAGGATGAATGGGGCTTCGATCCCGACGCGCCGGCGGAGACGCCCGGGTGGCTGGTCGGCATGCACGGCCTCGGCTCGACCGCCGAGATGAGCGGGGCCGATGTCCGCCTGCGCTACACCGTCAACGCCGACCAGCGCGACGCCGCGCGCCGGGCGATCCCGGCCATGGAAGCCCACCTACGCGCCGAGGGGGTCGCGGTGCTGAAGGTCGAGGAGGTGCTGCGGCCGACGACGCGCGCGCGCGCGCCCGAGGTCGCCGCGGCGCTGACGCTGCCCGAGAAGCTGAAGCAGACGTGGAAGGCGCGCGGCATCACGCACACGCCCGAACGCGAGCTGCGTCTGCTCGATCTCATCGTCGAGCTGGAGCGCGAGGTCGCGCAGAAGCCGGAGGTCGAGAGTGCGCTCTGATGAGCAGATCGATCGCGTCCTGAAACAGGCCACCCCGGGTCGGATGTTCCGGCGCCGCTGGGGCGCTGGTCGAGCGTGCTACGGCGTGCTCGTCCAGGTCGACGTTCAGCTCGGCGTGGATAGCAGCCTCCGCGGGAAGCTGGTCACGCTCGCCGATCTGAACGACACGTCGAGGCGCCGCCAGAGGATCGACGTCGACCTCTTGAACCTGCCGGAGTCGAACTGGGCGCCCCTCTTCGTGTCGAAGATCCGCGCGCGGGCGAGGCGAGCGTGACGAGCGAAGCGGTCTCACCCGCGCGACACGCGCTCGACGCGCAGATCATCTTGCGCCTCGGCCGCCGCGACGTGCGCGCGTGCGCCGCGAGCGGCGGGGTGCTCTACCACGCGCTCGCGATCGACCTGCTCCTCGACGCGCGGGTGGTGGGGTACGTGCCCCAGTCTGCCAGGACCGACCCCACTCTCACGGGGGACCATTGACCCCACTATTCACGGCACCGTGGTCGATCTGGGATCGAGTTGGTTCGGGCACTCCGCCTTAACGCGGTACGTGGCGGTTCCCGGATACGGGGTGCCCGTGTCCCACACCAAGATGTGAGTGATGCGCTGGCCGTTTTCCGGCCAGCGCTTGTACCATCGACCGCACCAGCACTCCCACGCGCCTTGACCCGACTTGCCCATGGATCGGACCACGGCGACCTTGCCACAGGGGCAGGCGACGGCTGCGTTGTTGCCGTAGACGCTGGTTGGGGTTGCGGTTGGTTCGCGCTCGGGCGGCTCGGGCGTGCTCTCGTTCTCGCTCATCCGCGAAGCCTACGCCTTCGGCGGCTCGATCTGGATGCCGAAGAGATCGAGCTGCACGTAGCGGCGAGGCTTCGCCGGAGGCGCGACCCACGCGAGGAGATCGAGCTGCCCGGCCGGGCCTGACGCTACGGGCACAGTGACGTGGACGCGAGGCTGAGCGGGCGCGACGGGAGGGGGCATCGGTCCGGGCGACGTCGGCGCGGGGCCTGACGGGCTCGCCCCTCCGCCAACGACGCGAAGGAACCCCCGACCGCCGGGCAGCTCGCGCGAGGTCGTCGCGGGCGCGCGGTGCGCGAGCGGTTGCGCCACGGGCTTCTCGGTTACTCCAGCGGCCATTGCTGGGGTGACGCGGAGCGTGCGGACGACGTGCCCGAGGTTGTACCAGGCGTAGTTGAGCGCGACGGCGGCGCGGTGGTTCTCGATCTTCTTCGAGAAGGCGTAACAGAGGCGCCGGATGCGGCCGATGTGATGGCGCATCGTGCCGTTGTTCCGCTCCACGTAAGCGGTGCTCGCGCGGTCGAGATCGGGCGTGCCGAAGATCGCCTTCTTGGTGATGAAGGGGTCGCGCGGGGGCTCGTAGCGGTAGTCCTCGCGCCGCCCTCCGCTGCGGTAGTTCTTCACGGTCTGGGCGTAGTCGATGCTCGGCCCGAAGTTGGCGCCGATGGCCTTGATGTAGGGCGCGAAGCCGTCCGACGTCATCGCGGGCATGACCACCAAGCGGGCGCGCACGTCGGCCATGAACACGTTCATGCTCGCCTGGTCGCGCTTGCCCACGTGGAACGAGATCACCATGCGGCTCGACGCGTCCAGCGCGACGAACGTGTACGCCTCGCCGACGTCAGGACCGTCCTTCGCAGGGTCGACGCGCGCCTGCTTCTTCTGCACGTAGGACCAGATCTCGTCGACCTGGATCATGCTGCACGACAGGTCGCGCACGAGGCGATCGTGAAGGCGCTGAGCACCTGCGCCGAGGGCCAGTGCGAAGCGGCGGATCGTCTTCCGCTCGACGTCGGTCATGCGCTCGACGGCGCGCTCAGAGTTGCCGTCTACGAGAGCGGCGAGCACGCGAAGACGCTGCTCGGTCGACAGAAGGGACACGCGGGCCTTGCCTTCTCCGAAGGGCTGGCCCACGCTCCCGACTGCTAGGGCGCGAGGTGGGCAACCGCTTCGAGTTCAGGAACCCCGGGAGAGTTGATCGCTCTCTCGGGGTTCGTTTCGTTTACTGGCAACAACTATAGCAACGAAACGGCTTGTTCTGCAGGGCGAATGCGCATCATGCGGGACACTATATGTCCCACACCATGCGCAGCTTGGAGGGCGTGATGCGCGTTCGTTCACGCGGCGAGCCGACCAGTTCGGTTTTTTTCGCATGAAAAATCCGGAAGCCTCGTCGACGACGGCTCGCCCTTCCGCTAGAATGGCTCGCGATGGCCACGAAGCACAAAACGCGCAAAATTGTAGGGATCGATCTCTTCTGTGGGGCTGGTGGCCTGACGCTCGGACTCCGTCGTGCTGGCATTACAATTGTCGCAGGTGTCGACATAGACCCCGACTGTGAGTACCCATTCACCAAGAACAACGGCGCGGTGTTCCTATGTCGAAACGTCTACGATCTCAAGGGACCTGAACTAGAAAAACTGTATCCCAAGGGTGCGGTGCGCCTGTTGGCCGGGTGCGCGCCGTGCAAGCCTTTCTCTCCGCTAAGGCGAGGCTCAGACAACTCGGCCGAAGATGAATGGGGGCTTCTTGGCGAGTTCGGGCGCCTTGTAAGCGAATTGAAGCCTGAGCTAGTGACCATGGAGAATGTCGCACGCTTGGCAACCCAGGCCGTCTTCCTTCAGTTTGTGAAAAAGCTAAACGAGCTTGGTTACCATGTCGACTGGGATTCAGTGCATTGCCCCAAATTCGGGGTCCCGCAAAATCGGCGACGATTGGTGCTCGTGGCATCGCTTATCGGGCCGGTGTCAGTGCCGCGCGGAAGCCTATCCCCCAAGAACTTCAAAACCGTGCGCGACGCGATCGGATCACTCCCCCGGGTGAAGGCGGGCAAGAGCCATCCTTTGGATCCACTGCACGTGGCGCGCTCACTGTCTCCGACAAATCTCGGGCGCATTCAGGCCTCAAGGCCGGGGGGAACCTGGTTCGACTGGTCCCAGGAGTTGCGCGCGCCGTGCCATCGTGTAGAGACGGGCGAAACCTACGTGAATGTCTATGCGCGTATGGCCTGGGAGGAGCCTTCACCAACCATCACAACTCTCGCCCACAGCTTCGGCAGCGGTCGTTTCGGCCACCCTGAGCAGGATCGCGCCCTCACACTGCGTGAGGCGTCGATCCTGCAAAGTTTTCCACCGAAGTACTGCTTTGTACCACCCGGCGAGCCGGTTTACCTTCGGACCATTGGGCGGCTCATTGGAAACGCGGTTCCGCCGAAACTTGCTGCTGCTGTCGGCAAGGCACTCATCCAAGCGACATTATAGTGGTCATCAGAATGGATTGAATACGTGCGGCGGAAGATCAGCGGGAACGACGATGTGCGGGTACCACCCCGAAGGGGCGGACGCATCGCCCCAGTAAATGAGCACGAGAGTAAACCTCTTCGTGGCCTGTGCCCACCCCACCTCGTCGCCGCTCAACGCTCCACGAATGCGACGTCGCTGCACGTCGACCAGTTTGTTATTCTTGAATGGCCGGACATAGATGGTTCCTTTGTCGTTGTACTGACCAGCGGTTGCAGTCAGCAACGCCAACAACGCGGCAGTATCCCAGCGGCCAGAGTCGTCGTCACGAATGGGGACGAGTTGCACGATGTCTTTGACTACTTGCAACGGAACCTCTTGGAACCGGTCTTCTCGCTCAATCCCGCTGATTACGATGTTGTTCTTTTGAAGGATTCCAAAGATACGCTCGGTCGAACCAGCCTGAGATGTATCAACAACGTAGTTGGGCAGGATCTGCTTGACGTCTGAGCTGTACACGCGCAGTCCAGCTTCAAGCGCGTTCGGGCGAGTCGGTCGCGCGCCGTCTGGCTTCAGGATCGCGACGTTGCCGATGTCGCCATTCGTGATCTTCAGGAGCCCCCGCTTCGCAGGCTGGCTCAGCTTCGCGGAGCTGCTCGCCTTCTTGAGCTTGCTCGGTTTCACGGCATTGCTCTTCGCGACAACCTTGCTCGTCATAGTCACCCCTCCAGTCGCACGTAAAAATCCCACTCTTCGATCGGTGCGCCGAGCGGGCGCTGGAATTGATCAGCTTGCCGCTTGCCCATCGATGACAGCCCCGCAGACCGCACCGTAAGCACTCGTAGATTGCAACCGGCCCCGGCGAGCGCCTCCTGCATGATGTCCCTGGGCCGCGCCTTCCGGTCGTGAATGCCGCCGAACCGGATCATGAATCGGGCCCCCGGCAAACACGCCCGAGCCACGTTGGTCCACACCCCGGCGAGCTGTTCGGCAAACTCGGACGCGGACCCGTGGGAAAGCTGATCGGGGTGCTGATAGGTGGGGGCCTGTGGGCCGCCCAAGAACCAGTAGCGAAGCCACTGGTCGGGGACATATGTCCTCATTCCATAATAAGGCGGGGAGGTCACCACCATCGAGAACCGGGGCCCCAGTGCCGTCAGATCAAGCTTGCGGCTATCGCCGCAGAGCACGCTGAACGAAACCTCTGGCGGTGTTGCGCCGAAGTAATGGCGGGCCTTCCGCTCAACCAAGTCAGCCAGGCTAACTCGAACGGGTTCGAGTCCTCGTCGTGTCCAGAACCGGACAGCATAATCCGGCTTGGCTCCATAGGTACGCGGCATCTGGTTGGACAGGTAGGAGGGCGCGCCCTTGTTCCGCGGGCCGTGCAGGAGGCCGAGGATCAGCGCCCGGAGCGCCTTGCGAGCTGGCGACAGGTGATCAACGAGGAGCGCGGCGCGGACCCTGCACAACTCGTCGAGCGTGAGCGGGTGGTAGCAGTGCGCCCAGAACTCGCCCTCGGGCGGGCTCGCTTCCATCGGACCGGCGAGGATCTCGGCGCACGCTGCCGCAACGTCTCCGGCGGAGGTGGCGACCATCTTCCCCTCGGTGATCGCCGCGGCAACGGGGTTGCTGTCCACGCCAACGGAGCCGAGCCCGCGGAGGCGCGCGGCAAAATTGGTGCTGCCACGACCGCAGAACGGATCCAGGACCCAGTCACCAGCACCGAGGCGGCCGAGCTGCCTCGCCGGCACTGAAAGGGGAAACATGGTGAAATAAGGGCAGATGGCGTTCAGCCGCTCTTGATCACGCTCACCCGTCACCAGCTCGAGTCGACAAGGTTCCAAGTGGAGCCGACCGTACCGGATGCTCGGGGACCCGTCCAGCCGTGCGTGGGCAGATCAGCCGCGCG
>Ga0209181_10002649_pt1 | contig 28930 bp, 22 predicted proteins | sample MAT05_FD_187208 | JGI IMG/M metagenome (GOLD analysis project Ga0209181, IMG submission 187208) | Freshwater microbial communities from Lake Fryxell liftoff mats and glacier meltwater in Antarctica - MAT-05 (SPAdes) (version 2) | ecosystem: Environmental > Aquatic > Freshwater > Ice > Liftoff...
TGCCGGCGCTGTGGGCACGCTGGGTGTTCTCTGGCGCCATCGACCCGCCGCGCACGCGTCTCGTGCCCAGCCTGCATGGCGATGCCTCGGGCGTGCGCGGTGCCGCGTGGCTGGGGCGCGACCTGAGCATCGGCGCGGTGACCTGACGGCCATGGCCCTTCACACCTACATCCCCCAAGACCGGCTGCGCGCACTGGTGCGCGGCGACACGCTGCCCGAGCGCGCGCAAGGCACGGCGCTGTTTGCCGACATCTCCGGCTTCACCACCCTGACCGAGACCCTCACCCGCAGCCTGGGGGACCGTCGCGGCATCGAGGCCTTGTCGCAACGCGTGAACGCGGTCTACGAAGCGCTGATCAGCGAGATCGAGGCCTTCGGCGGCAGCGTGATCTGCTTCTCGGGCGACGCCATCAGTTGCTGGTTCGACGCCAACGAGCCCGCGTCCACGCTGCGCGCCGCCGCCTGTGCCCAGGCGATGCAGATCCGCATGCGGGCCACGCCCGAGCTGTGCGTGAAGGTGGCGCTCAGCACCGGCCCGGCGCGCCGCCTGGCCGTCGGGCGCCCGGAGATCCAGCTCCTCGACGTGCTGGCCGGCGCTACCGTCGTCCGGGCCGTCCAGGGCGAACACCTGGCCAGGGCGGGCGAGGTGATCATCGACGACAGCACCGCCAGCGCCCTGGACTGGTCGGCCGGCGAGGCGCGGTGCGCTGAATCGGGCGAGGGCTTCCGGGTGCTCGACCCCGTCTGGGGCAGCGGCGTGGCCGGCAGCCTGGCCGGGCGGGTGGCGCGCGAACCCGCACCGGTGCCCGCCAGCGAGTTGCTGCGCCGATGGGTGCTGCCCTTCGTGCACGAACGCGAAGCCTCGGGGCAGGGCTTGTTCGCCACCGACCTGCGCCCCGCCACCGCGCTGTTCGTGCGCTTCAGCGGGCTGGACTACGACCAGGACGATGGCGCCCGGGACGCGCTGGATGCCCTGGTGTCGATGACCCAGGGCATCCTGCAGCAGCACGGCGGCGTGCTGCTGGAGTTGACCGTGGGCGACAAGGGCAGCTACATGTACGGCTCCTTCGGCGCGGCCCAGGTGCATGAAGACGATGCCTGCCGCGCGCTGCGTGCGGCGCTGGCGCTGCAACAAGCCTGGAGGGACGGGCTCGGTGCGCTGCAGATCGGCCTGAGCAGCGGGACCATGCGGGTGGGCGGCTATGGCAGCCGCACGCGGCAGTCCTTCGGCGCGATGGGTGACGACGTCAACCTGGCCGCGCGGCTGATGAGCACGGCGGCCGGCGGCGAGATCCTCGTCTCGGGCCGCGTGCGCAACGCGGTGGCCGAGGAATTCGCGCTCGAGGCCCGGCCCCCGCTGCAAGTCAAGGGCAAGGCCGAGCCGGGGTCCGTGTATGCGGTGCTGGGCCTGCGCCAGCAGCGGGCCATCCGTCTGCAGGAGCCCACCTACCCGCTGCCGATGATCGGGCGCGAGGCAGTCACGCAGCAGGTGGCCGACCGGCTGGCCGCCGCGCGGCGGGGCCAGGGGCAGATCGTGGTCATCAGCGCCGAAGCCGGCCTGGGCAAGTCGCGCCTGGTGGCCGAGGGCATCCGCCTGGCGCGGCGCAGCAGCTTTGTCGGCTACGGCGGCGCCTGCCAGCCCGACGCCCTGCGCACGCCCTACCTGGCCTGGCAGCCGGTGTGGAAGGCCTTCTTCGACATCGACCCCGGTGTGCCGCTGCGCCGGCAGCTGCGCGCGGTCGAGGCCACCTTGCAAGAGCACGCGCCGGAACACCTGGACGCACTGCCCCTGCTGGACAGCGTGCTCGACCTGGACCTCCCCGACAACGACTTCACCCGCGCCCTGCAGCCCCAGGACCGCAAGGCCCTGCTCGAGACCGTGCTGGTGAGCTGCCTGGCCTCGGCCGCCCGGGAAGCGGCCGCGGACGGCGGCGGCCTGCTGCTGGTGCTGGAGGACCTGCAATTCATCGACCCGGTCTCGATGGACTTGCTGGAACGGGCCTTGCGCGCCATCGAGTCGCTGCCGGTGCTCGTGCTGCTGAGCTACCGGCCGCCCGACGCGGCCTTGCAGCCATCACCCGACGCGCGCCTGCAGTCGCTGCCGGGCTTTGTGAAGATCGAGCTCGGCGGCCTGGACGCGCAAGGGACCGAACTGGTGATCCGCGCCAAGCTGGCCCAGCTGTTCCCTGAACGCGCCGGCGCGGTGCCCGTGGCCCTGATCGACCGCATCATCGGGTTGGCCCAAGGCAACCCGTTCTACGTCGAGGAGCTGCTGAACTACCTGCACGACCGCGGCATCGACCCCCGCAACAGTGCCGCCCTGGCGGCGCTGGACCTGCCGACCAGCCTGCACAGCCTGGTGCTCAGCCGCATCGACCAGCTGGCGTCTTCGCAACAGCTCGCGATCAAGGTGGCCAGCATCATCGGCCGCGTCTTCCGCGCCAGTGATCTTCACGACTACTGCCCGGCGCTGGGCAGCCTGAGCGGGCTGAAACATGACCTGGCCGAGCTCGACCGGCTGGGCTTCACACCGCTGGAGTCGCCCGAACCCGAGTGGAGCTACCTGTTCAAGCACCTGGTCACGCAGCAGGTGGCCTACGAGAGCATCGCCTTCGCCACACGCCGGCAGCTGCACGGCCAGTACGCGCGATTTCTTGAGGCCCGCTACCCCGACCGCCTGGGCCTGTTGGCGCCGCAGCTGGCGCACCACTACGCGCACGCCGAGGTCCGCGACAAGGCCTGCCATTACCTGTGCAAGGCCGGCGAGCAGGCTGCACAGGCCTATGCCAACGAGCAGGCGCTGGACCACTTCCGGCAGGCGCTGGAACTTATGGCGCCGGGCGACTTGCGCAGCCAGGTCGGGGTGTTGCTGCAACGCGAGGCGGTGTTCGACCTGCTCGGCCAGCATGCAGCGCGCCGGCGCGACCTGGCCGAACTCGACAGCCTGGTCGCCGCCCTGGACGACAGCCTCGTGTGGCGCGCCCGCGTGGCCACTCGGCGCGCCAAGCTGGAATCCGACATCGGCGACTTCGCCGCCGCGCAGGTCTGCGCCCAGGAGGCCATCCAGGCCCTCGAGTCCCACACCCAGGCGCTGCCGGAAGCCGCCGAGCTGTTGGTCGACGCGGTGCTGCTGCAGGCCCGCGCCATGTTCTATGCGGGACAGGCCACCGCTGCGCAGCGGCACCTGGAGCACGCCTTGTCGCTGGCCCGCCAGCAGCCGTACCCGCGCGGCGAATACAACGCGCTCACGCAACTGGGCCTGCTGCAGTGGCATGCGGGCGACTACGCCGCCGCGCAGGCACTGATGGAGCAGGCGCTGCAACGGGTTCAGCAGGCCGGCGACGCCCGCCGCGAAATCGACCTGCTGAACAACCTGGGCGTCGTCGCCAAGGCGCAGGCCCGATTCGGCGCGGCCGTGGCCCGGTACGAGCAGGCCCAGCGCATCGCACGCAAGATCGGCAACCGCTCGGGCGAGGCGGTGGCGCTGAACAACATGGGCAGCGCCTGCCTGGCGTCGGGCGACTTCGTCCAGGCCGGGGACTACGCCGAGCAGGCCGCGCGCATCTTTGCCGACATCAACGAACCCGTGCAGCGCGGTGCGGCGCTGACCAACCGCGCCGAGGCCCACCGCGAACTGGGGCAGTACCGACAGGCGCTGGACGTGGCCGGGCAGTCGCTGGCGCTGCTGCGCGCCAGCGGTTCGCGGCGCGGCGAGGCCATCGTGCTGGAGAACATCGGCCAGGTGGAGTTCGCCCTGGGCCGGGCCGAGCAAGCCCGCCAGACCTTGGCCGGGGCCCTGTCGATCGCCCGCGAGATCGGCCTTCGCTCCACCGAGGGCAGCACCCAGCTGCATCTGGGCCTGATCCTCACCGCCCTGGGCCGGCACGACCAGGCGCAGCTGGCCCTGGACGGGGCCGGCGCCATCGCCACCGAGCTGGGCAGTGCACTGCCGGCGCTGGAAGTGCAGGGGGCGCGCGCCGAGCTGCTGCTGGCGGCCGGCGGGCAGGGCGCGGTTGAGCAGGCACGGGCGGCCGTGGACACCCTGCTGCAGACCCTGTTGACGGCGCCGACCGACCCGAGCGGGCTGTGCCTGCCGATGCAGCTGTACCGCAGCACCCACCGTGTGCTGGCCGCCTGTGGCGAGCCGCAGGCGACGCTGCTGCTGGCGCGCGCCCGGGCCGAGTTGCGCCTGCGCAGCGAACGCATCGCCGACACCACCACACGCCGCGAATACCTTCTGGTGGCCGAACACCGGGCCCTGGCCGAAGGCGCCGCACCGTGAAGCCCGCCGTCGGCCAGACGGCCTGCAAGCCCGTGCCCGCGGCCGACGACATCCCCTTCGAGGCCTGGCTGCGGCTGGAGACCGGCCAGCACACCGACCCGGTGCGCCAGATTCAGCTCACGGCCGACGGCAAGACCTTGGTCAGCGCAGGAGACTGCACGCTGCGGGTATGGGACGCCACCACGCGCCAGGGCCTGCGGGTGCTGCGCGGGCAGATCGGCCCGGGCGTGGACGACATGCCCGGCCATGGCCAGGTGCTGCGCTTCGCCCTCAGCCGGGACAGCCGCTGGGTCGCGGCGCTGAAGTCGTGGCGGACCACCGTGCCGGGTCGCCGCACCGCCTTGACGACCCAGCTGCAGGTCTTCGACCTGGCCACCGGCAACCTGCAGGCCGCGTTCAGCCCCCCCGGGCGCTGGGTGGACCTGGACTTCAGCCCCGACGGCCGCTGGCTGCTGGTGGCCGCCTGCGGCCCACGCGGTGCGCGCTGCCGAGCCACGTTGCAAACCCATGCCTGGGCCGACGTGTTGCGCGGCGGCTTCGGGCAAGCGCCTGCCGTGGTCGGCACGGCGGCGTTCGGCCAATGCGCCGGCGACGACGAGAGCCCGGTCGCGGCCGGCTTCGTGCCCGTTGCGCGGCAGCAGGGCAGCGATGCGCTCATCGTCGTGGCCACCAACCCGCCGACACGCAGCGGCCGCGCTGCCGGGCGGCTGTGCTGGGCCCGCCTGTCACCCACCGGTCAACTGAGCCTGCAGCACAGCGTGCTGACCGACGGGCCCATCGTGCCGTCCACGCTGGCCTTGAGCAAGGCCCACGCCGCCGTGGCGGGGGGCAGCGCACCGGGCGAGCCGCTGGGGCAGGTGCTGTGCCACGACCACCGCGGCCAGCGCGTGGCCGGCAAGACCACCGAGTCCCGTCCCACGGCGCTGGCCTTTTCGGCCACGGGCCGCCAACTGATCGTCGGCCTGCACGCGCGCCGACCCAACTTCCGCACCGTGCAGGTGAATGTGTACGACACGGCGGGCGGCGCCTTTCGCATCAAGAGCACCTACTACGGCCATGACGACAGCATCGCCGCGGTGGCCTTGTGCGCAGACGGCACGGCGGTCAGCAGCGGGGGCGACAACCAGGCGCTGCACTTCTGGAACCCCGCCCACCGCGTGGGCGTTGCCGTGGCCACGCTGCGGGGCGCTGCGCGCACGCTGTGGCACGCCGGCATCGACGAGCACGACCGAATCGGCTTCGGCGTGGTGCCGGCCCGGCAACTGCCCGTGGGGCACCCGAAGCGCCAGCAACGTTTCGACCTGAAGGCCATGCAGCTGCACGCTGCCGACCCCGGCGAAGTCGACGGCTGCGACAGCGAGACTGCCCAGTGGTCGCTGAACGCCGACGAAGCCGGACCGACCATCCCCCTGCGCTGCCGCGCCCCTGGCGGCGACGCCGCGGCACCCCCCGACCTGACCCTCTTCGTGGGCACCGACGACGAGTGGGTGGTCTTCAGCCGCAGCGGCTACTACAACGCCAGCGCGCGGGGCGACCAGCACTTCGGGTACCACGTCAACCGCGGCGCGGGGCGCGAAGCACTCTTCCTGCCCAGTGACCGCTTCAGGGCGCTGTTCTACCGCCGCGATCTCATCCGCGCCATCGTCCAGCACGGCAGCGAAGCGCGCGCGCGGGCGCAGGGCGTGGACATCCCCGCCGTGGACGTGACCGAGGTGCTGCCGCCCATCGTCGAACTGGCGTCGGGCCGCCCCCAGGTACGCGGCGGTCGGGTGACGCTGCGCTTCACGGTCGATTCGACGTGCCCGGGCAGCAACCCGGTCCAGCGCGTCTGGGTGCTGCAGAACGAGCGTTTCGCCTGGGCCGCACCCCACGTTTCTGCCACCGGCGAGTACAAGGTGACGCGGCCGCTGCGGCCCGGGGCCAACACCTTCAAGCTGTTCGCCGAGGGCCCGCGTTCGCGCTCGCTGCCCGTGACACACACCGTCCAGGGTCCGGCCGCAGACACTGCCACGGTCAGCGTCGACACGCTGCCTGGCAATCTCTACCTGCTGTGCGTGGGGGTGTCGCAGTTCGCTGCCGCGGGCAGCCCGGCGGCGGGCAACTTCAAGCCGCTGCACTATGCGCACAAGGACGCCATCGCTGTGTACAACGCGCTCGGCAAGAGCCGCTTCAGCAGCCGCCTGGAGGCGCGGCGCCCCTTCGTCAACAAGGCCTTCAAGGCGGTGCATGCCTGTCTGCTGCTGAACGAGCAAGCCACCAAGGACCGCATCCGGGACGAACTGCAGGCCCTGTGCGCGCAGATCCAGGCGCGAGAGAAGACGCATCAGGCCGAGCGCGACGTGCTCTTCGTCTTCCTCGCCGGCCACGGTGTGCGCATGAAGGGCTCGGCGAATCTCTACTTCTGGAACCACGACCTCGACCCCCATCCCCAAAGGCTCGACGACACCGGCCTGTCGATGATCGAACTCGGCGAGATCGCCACCGCCGTGCCGGCCGAGGTGGTGATTGCCATGGACGCGTGCCACTCAGGCATGGCCGGCGCCAACGCCCTGGCCGGGGTGAACGCCGAGGAACTGGCGCGGCGCATCCACGCCGTCAACGAGCGCGGCATCTACGTCATGAATGCCGCACGCAGCGAAGAACTGTCCCACGAAGACCTCAGCCTGGGCCACGGTTTCTTCACCGGCGCCCTGCTCACCGCGCTGGCGCAGGAGAAGTCACTGGTGACAGAAGAGACCGGCGGCAAGGAACGCGCGCTGAGCATGCTGGGCCTGATCGCGGCCGTGCAGGAACTGGTCCCTTACTTGACGACTCAGGGGCAGACATCGGTCTTTCGCATGTACGGCGACCTGCTGCCGCTCACCATCTACAAGCGCTGAGGTCTTGGACGCTCGGTCGGTCATGAGTACGGTCTTGAGTACGGTCTTAAATACGGTCTTGCATACGGCGGTAGCGTCTTGTAACCTGCGGCCGTTCAACCACTTCAGGATCAGAACCATGGCCACGAAGAAAGCACCCGCCAAGGCAGCACCCGCCAAGAAGACCGCGGTGACGAAGGCGCCCGCCAAGGCGAGCAAGGGCAAGATGGGCATCGGCAAACCGGTGGCCCTCGACGAGAAGACGCCCACCCGCGGCGGCAACGACATCGTCTCGGCGTAGTCAGGCGTACCGCTCTGGCCGCACCTGCCGGCTGCTATCAGGCGTCCCACAGTCGCAGGCCGATCCAGCCATGCGCTGTCAGCCAGCCCAATAGGCAGGCGCACAGGGTGAGCTGCAGCCAAGCCAGGGCGCGTGCCGCCTGCCCCATCGATGCGGCAGGCTTGCGCCACAACTGCAGTGCAGCCACGCAAGCCGCCGCGGGCGCCAGCCAGGACAGCGCGTAGACGGCCCAGGCCCAGGCGCTGGGTCGGCCCAGCAGTTCGATGTCGCCGCTCGCCAGCAGCGCCAGCGCGCTGAAAGGCGCAGCCACGGCCAGCCCCAGGGCTGCCAGGGGCCATAGCCGCAACGCCGCGCCGCCCCGTGCGGCGAGCCGGCCGCGGAAGGCCGAAAACGCCCACACCGGCAGGGTCAACAGACCCGCCAGCAAACTCAGCGTGGTCAGCGCCATGACGCCAAGCTTGAGGGTCATCTCCGCCGCGCCGATTCTCCGCTTGGCGCCGTCGTGGGTGTGCACCTCGACGCCGCGACCGCTTTCGATGAACACCAAGGCCGGTGCCGCCGCGTCCGGCTTCTGGAAACGCCCCTGACCGACATGCACCCAGTGCGCCCGTTCGAACTTCAGCATCTCGCCGTCGAAGCTGGCCCCTTCCCACTGCGTCAGCCCGATGACCGCGCGCAGCAATTCCTGGCGCGGCGTGAAGCTCTGGTACTCACCGGCCCAGCGCCGGCGCTGGTCTTCGCTGATCTTCACGGCCACCGGCGCGGGGGCAGCGAGGTTGCGCTCGAGATAGCTGCGCACCAACCGGCCTGCGGCCAGCGCAGCCTCGGACGCCATGTTGGCCATCACGACATAGCCCGCGCCGATGGCCGGTGCATAGGCAAACCGCGCCACGAACCCGTCGATGCTGCCGTCGTGGCCGTAGAAGACCGTGCGGCCGTCGGCGTCTGCGCGCAACGCCAGGCCCCAGCCGATGTGCACCCCCTGCCGCGACGCAGCCGAGGTGGCGGGGCGCTCCATGCGCTCGACGGAAGCTTCCTCCAGCAGGGAATGGCCATCGACCGTGCCGCGTCCGAGGAGCAGCAGCGGCAATCGGGCGAGGTCGCGTGCGGTGGCGCTCAGCGAGCCGCTGGGTCGGCCCGGTGTCTCCACATAGGGTTCGGGGGTGCGCCCGTCGGCTTGGTAGCTGGCCGCCAGCACGTCGGCCTGGGCGGGGTCGCGCAGCCAGCGTGCGCTGGCCATGCCCAGCGGATCGGTGACAGAACGTGCGATGTGGACTTCGAACGATTCGCCGCTGAGCTTCTCTATCAAGCGGCCGACGACGATGGGCCCGGCGTTGCTGTAGGCCGTGCCGCTGCCGGGCAGCCAGCGGGCGCGGTAAGGCCCGAACAGCGGCAAAGCCTCGGCCAGCGTGATGTCGCGGCCCTGGATCAGGTAGTGGCGAAAGCGGATGTCGTCGAGGCCCGCACTGTGTTCGAGAAGGTGCGCCAGCCGCAAAGGTTGCGCCTGATCCGCCACGCCTTGCAACTCCCATTCGGGAAGCAGGCCAGACATCGGTACGTCGAGTTCGACACGGCGCTGCTCGACCAGCCGCATGACCGCCACCGCAGTCAGCGTCTTGCTGATGGAGCCCGCGCGAAACACCGTGCCGGGCGACACGGGCTGTCCGCGGGCGCGATCGGCCATGCCGTAGTCGCGAGCCATGACCACCTGGCCGCCTTCGATGACGACCACGCTGGCCCCCGGAACGCCAGCGCCGCGCAGGAGATCGGCAATCGACGAGTCCAGCGCCGCCAGGGTCGCTGGCGGAGACGCCGCGGGCGTTGCGGGCTGGGCTGCCATCGCCGCAGCGGCGATGCCGACCCCGAACACGACACAGAGAACGGCTGAGAGCCTCATCGCACGGCGCCGATCGTCTGCACCGTCAGGCCCGCGCCGGGGCGACAGGGCGCATGCACATCGTGCCCAGGCGCTGACCCGAGGAAGCTGATCAGGCGCGCCCGTGCCTGGCGATCAGCGCCTTGGCGCTGTCCAGCAGCACTCGTCCCTTGAAGCCGCGCTTGTCCATGTCGGCCACCCATTCGTCGTCGATGGTGCTGGACAGCCTGATGAATTCCTGCGTCTCGGCCGCCGTGAAGGTGTGCACCGTGTTGCCGCGGTCGGTGGCGCTCTTGCGGCCCAGGGGATCGTTGCCCTGCTGCGTGCGACCCAGCCAGGCCGAAGCCGCCAAGCCAGAATTGGCGTCGATGACCTTCTTCAGGTCCGGCGCCAGGCTGTCGTAACGCGGCTTGTTCATGGCCATCACGAAGTTGGTGGTGTAGATCGCCGGGCTGTTGGCCGCGAATTCGCCGTGGAACCGGGCCAGCTCGTGCACCTTCACCGAAGGCACCACTTCCCACGGGATGACGCAGCCGTCGATGGTGCCCTTGCTCAGCGCGTCGGGAATCTGCGGCAGCGGCATGCCCACCGGCGTGGCACCCAGCGCACCCAGCAGCTTGGTGACCTGGCGCGTCGGGCCGCGCACCTTCAGACCCTTGAGGTCTGACACGTTCTTGACGGCCTTGCCCACGGTGTGGATCACGCCCGGCCCGTGCACGTGCAGGGCCAGCACATGGGTTTCCTTGAACTCGTCGGGGCACTGCGTCTGAAAGTACTCCCAGCAGGCCTTGGACGTGGCCTCGGCGTTGTTCATCATGAACGGCAGGTCGAAGACCTCCACGCGCGGGAAGCGGCCCGCCGTGGTGCCCGGCAGCGTCCACACGATGTCGACGACACCGTCGCGCGCCTGGTCGTAGAGCTGCACCGGCGTGCCGCCCAGTTGCATGGCGGGGTAGGCCTCGAACTTGATGCGCCCGCCGCTTTCCTTCTCGACCTTGTCCATCCACGGCTTGTGCATGGTCAGCCAGACGTTGCTCAGCGGCGCCATGAAGGTGTGGAATTTCAGCGTCACGGTCTGCTGCGCCAGGCCGGCCAGGTGCGGCACACCCAGCGCCGCGGCGGCTGCGCCTTGCACGAAGGAACGTCGTTGCATGTCTTTTCTCCGGGGGATGATGTCGGCGGACGGGAACTTGAACGTGTGGCGCCACGGCCGTGGCTGCGGTGGACCCTGATCAGGCGGCCACGAGCTTCTCGCTCAGCTCCCACAACTGGCGTGCCAGCTTGTCGTCGCTGCCCTGCGTGGACAGCGGCTGCGCAAATGGCGCGCGGCCGGGCACTTGCCGGTTGCCCCAGCTCCAGTGCACGCCAGAGCGCTCGAAGCCCGCGTCGGCCACCACTTGCGCCACGCGCTCGCCGGCCAGTTCCTGCGTGACATAGCCTTTGGTGATGTTCTTCTGGAACCACGGGAAGATCTTCTGGAAGGCCCGCGGCGTGTCGCGGAACAGCGCCGTGTCGGCCACGCAACCGGGGTACAGCGTGTTGAAGACGACGCCCGTGGTGGCATGGTGGCGGCGGTGCCATTCGCGGTTGGTGATCATGTTGCACAGCTTGCTGTCCTTGTAGGCCTTGCCGGCCTTGAAGGCTTTGCCGTCGATCATCGCGGTGGGCGCCTTGAAGCCGGCCTTCAGGCCCGCGAGGTCGCCCAGGTTGGCCGGCGCCGGAATCGGCACCTTGCCGCCGAACTCGGCCGAGTTGGCCGTCACCGTGCCCAGCGTGATGAGGCGCTTGCTGGCCCGGGCCGAGCGCTGCAGATCAGGCAGCAGCAGATTGCCCAGCAGGAAGTGGCCGAAGTGGTTGGTGGCCACACTGATCTCGTAGCCCTCGGGCGATCGCTGCGGCACCTGCAGCCGCGGCAGGTAGACGGCGGCGTTGAGCAGCAGGGCGTCCAGCGGCAGACCGCTGGCGCGAAACGCGGCCACGAAGCTGCGCACGCTGGCCAGCGAGCCCAGGTCGATGTGCATGGGCGCGGCCTGCTCGGGCGTGATGCCCAGCGCCCGCGCCGCGCCACCCGCCTTGTCGAGGTTGCGGCAGGCCATCACCACGAACCAGCCGCGCTTGACGAGGGCCAGCGTGGCGTACAGACCGACGCCCGAGGAGGCTCCGGTGACAATGACCGTGGGGCGCGCGTTGGGGTTCATGAGTTCAAGGGTTCAGCGGTTGAATTGGTGGCCAAAATGGCTGCCGGCGAACAAGCAGTAACGAAGAGAGAAGCAGGCAGTGAAGCTTATGACGACGGTCGCGATTGTGGTGCTGTTGGCCCTGCTGGGCGGCGGGTGGTTGTGGACGCCCGACAAGGACCGTGCTGCGCTGGAGGCGAAGTACAGCCAGGGCAGCAGCTTTGTCGATGCCGCCGGCCTGCGGCTGCACGTGCGCGACAGCGGCCCGCCCGCCGGCAAGCCGGGCGCGCCGACGGTGATCCTGCTGCACGGCTTCGGGTCCAGCCTGCACACCTGGGAGCCGTGGGCGCAGGCGCTGGCGGGTGAGCTCCGCGTCGTCCGCTTCGACCAGCCCGGTGCGGGCCTCACCGGCGCCGACCCCACGGGCGACTACAGCGACGAGCGCGGCATGCAGGTGCTGCTGGCGCTGATGGACCGCCTGGGCATCGCACGCGCCAGCCTGGTGGGCCACTCGATGGGCGGGCGCCTGGCTTTCCGCTTCGCTGCGGCGCACCCCGGGCGTGTGAACAAGCTGGTGCTGGTGGCGCCTGACGGCTTTGCCAGCCCCGGCTTCGAGTACGACAAGGCGCCCGAAGTGCCTGCCGTCGCACGGCTGATGCGCTACGCCCTGCCCAAGGTGCTGCTGCGCATGAGCCTGGAGCCGGCCTACGCCGACACCCGCCTGATGACGGAAGAGATCGTGACGCGCTACCACGACATGATGCTGGCCCCCGGCGTGCGCGGAGCGCTGCTGGCGCGCATGGCGCAGATGACGCTGCGCGAGCCGACGGCCGTGCTCAAGACCATCAATGCGCCGACCTTGCTGGTCTGGGGCGACAAGGACGCCATGATCCCGGTCGCCAACGCGCAGGACTACCTGCGCGCCCTGCCGGACGCCCGGCTCGTGACCCTGCCCGGCGTGGGCCACCTGCCGCACGAAGAGGCGCCCGCCGCGTCGCTGCCCGCGCTCGTGGCCTTCCTGGCGCCGTAGGCCGGCACGGCTGCGCGGTCAACCCACGAACTGCACCAACCAAAGCGAGATGGCCGGAAAGCACAGCAGCAGCAAGGTGCGCAGCGCATCGCTGATGAGAAACGGCATCACGCCCCGGTAGCTCTCGGCGATCGGCACGTCGCGAGCCAGGCCGTTGACGATGTAGACGTTCAGACCCACGGGCGGCGAGAGCAGGCCGAACCCCACCGTCATCAGCACCATGATGCCGAACCAGATCGCCACGCTCTCCTGGGGCATGCCGAAGTCCAGCCCGATGACCACCGGGAAGAAGATGGGAATCGTCAGCAGCATCACCGACAGCTCGTCCATGAAGCAGCCGCTGATCAGATAGAAGAGCAGGATGACGCTGACGATGAGCACGGGCGACCAGCCCAGCGTGTCCACGAACTGCGCCAGTTGCGCCGGCACCTGCGTCAGCGCCAGCGCCGCGTTCATGAGGTCGGCGCCGAGAAAGATCAGGAAGATCATCGCCGAGGCCTCGGCCGTGGCGTAGAAGCACTGCTTGAACTTCGGCCAGGTGATCTCGCGCCGCAGCAGCGCCGCCACGAAGGTGGCCGCCGCGCCCACGGCCGCGCCTTCGGTGGGCGTGAACTTGCCGCTGTAGATGCCGCCGAAGACGATGAGGAAGACCGCCGCAATGGGCATCACCGACCACAGCGCCTTCAGGTCCAGCGGCGCCGTGTCGGCCTGCCGCTGCTGCGGCGCATGGCCGGGGAACAAGCGCACATAGACAGAGATGGCCACGATGTAGCCGCACACCGCAATCACGCCCGGGATGATGGCCGCGGCGAACAGCTTGGCGATGTTCTGTTCGGCCAGGATGGCGTAGATGACCAGCGGCACCGAAGGCGGGATGAGGATGCCCAGCGTGCCCCCGGCCGCCAGCGCGCCCGTGGCGAAGCGGCCCGAATAGCCGTGGCGGCGCATCTCTGGCAGCGCCACCTGCGTGATGGTGGCCGCCGTGGCCACCGACGACCCGCAGATGGCGCCAAAGGCCGCGCAGGCCACCACCGAAGCCATCGCCAGCCCGCCACGAAAGCCCGCCATCAGCGAAGCCGCCACCTGGAACAAGGCACGCGAAAGGCCGCCCTGGGTGGCAAAGTTGCCCATCAGGATGAAGAGCGGGATCACGCTCAAGTCGTAGCTGGCAAAGCGCGCGAAGGCCTGGGCGTTGAGAAAACTCGCCAACGGCAGCCAGCCCGCCTTCAGCACATAACCCAGCGCGCCGGCCACGAACATGGCGATGGCAATCGGCACGCGCACCGCCATCAGCAACAGCATCACCGCAAAGATCAGCAGCGCCAGCGTCACCGGCGTCATGCCCTGACCCCCTGGCCGAAACCGCGCACCGCCTGCACCAGCGCGATCAGCGTCGTCAGCGCCAGCGCCGGCACCATCACCGCATAGACCACCCACTCCGGGAAGCCCAGCATCATCGACCCCGCCTGGGTCTTCCACGCGCTCAAGCCGCCCAACGCCGTGCGCCAGGTCATCAGCGCCATCACCGCGCCCAGCAGCAGCGCGCCAAAGCGGTCCAGGCGCTCCTGCGCGGCAGCTGACGCGCGGCTGGTCACGAAATCAACAATGAGGTTGCCGCGCCGCAGCTGGCACCAGGGCAGAAACAGCGCGATCGCCGCGCCGGCCGCCGAGCCCGAGAGCTCGAAGTCGCCCACGATGGTCCAACCCGTGGTGTTGCGGCCGATCAGGCTGACGCAGGTCATCAGCGTGATCACCGTCAACAGCAGGCCGGCCAGCACGGCGCACAGGCGGGCCAGGCGGTCAAGCAGGGTCATCCGTGGCCCCCGGCCCATGCGGCGCGTTCATGTAGCTCAGCAAGCATGCGATGCGCCTCGTCGATCGTGGCGCTCCGGGCTCCGCAGTTCATCCAGTCGTTGCGGCCCTTTGTCCGTCATGCAACTACCCGAGTCAAACGCCGTCGGGTCCCACCCGGCGCGGCACCCTTCAGGACGCGTCCGTCGCGCACGACGTTCACGCACCAAGGATCATTGTCGGGCAGGGCTGCCAGCTCCTTGGCCGTCAGCGCCGCGAGCGAAATGCGGAGGTGCTGCGCATCTTCGAGCGGCAGCAGCGCTTCGCGAACCTTGTCTGCCACGGCCTGCGACCTGACGACGAGCGCGATGTCCAGGTCGCTGGTGGGCGAGTCCTCGCCCCGCGCCACGCTGCCGCAGAGCCATGCGGCGCTCACGTTGGCACCCTGACTCTCGAGCACTTCACAGATCGACCCCATGAGCCCATCCCAACGGCGTTGCTCGTCCGGGAACAGGGCCGCCAACGACGGCGCGAGCGGATGTGCTGCGTTCAGTTCATGGAGCTGCGTGCGCTCCGAACCATGCGCCTTGACCAGCCACAGCGGGGCCAGCACCTCCAGCACACCCCTTGTGCCCTGAGGCGTGAGCCCCGCCGTGGCCGCCAACTGCGGCGCAGACTGCGGCGCAGACTGCGGTGCCCGGTCGGAAGCCAAGGCGCGCAAGACACGCACGTTGCCCGCACTGCCTAGCGGAGCGGTCGAAGGGTATCGCAGATGGCTTTGGGTTTTGGAGGAGACCGGCACAGGCGGAAAATACTATTTTCCCCAGACAAAATCAATTTTCCATGAGCCGCTGGCGAGCCCTGCCCGGCAAGGCCATCCCTTCGTTCAGGATCTCGCCATAGCGCGCATAGCTGAACACGCGGCCGCGCTGCTTGCGCGTGAGTTCCGCGACCAAGCCCATGCGCTCCAGGTGCGCCAGCCCCTTGTTCACCGTGGCCGGCGTGAGGCCCGTAGCGGCAACCAGCGACGCAGCAGTGGCGATGGGCTGCCGCTGCAGGGCATGGTGAATCGCCGCTGCCGATCCTGCGGCGCGGCCGAGGCCGGCAATGCGCTGGCTGTCGGCTGAGGCCAGTTCCAGCAGGCGCTTGGCCGACGTGGCTGCCTGCGTGGCGCTGGCGACCACGGCATCGGCGAAGAACTCCAGCCAGGCCTCCCAGTCGCCCGACAGGCGCACTGCATTCAGCAGCTCGTAGTAGGTCTGCCGGTGTTCCTTGAAGTGCAAGCTCAGGTACAGCATCGGTTCGCGCATCAGGCCATCGACCGCGAGTTGCAACGCGATCAGCAGGCGGCCCACCCGACCATTGCCGTCGAGGAACGGGTGGATGGTCTCGAACTGCACGTGGGCCAACGCCGCCTTGACCAGCGGCGACGTAGGCTCGGGTACATCGTGCAGGAAGCGCTCGAAGAGCTTCAGGCATTCATCCAGCTCGTTGACGGGCGGCGGCACGAACACCGCGTTCCCCGGGCGCGTGCCACCGATCCAGACTTGGCTCGACCGAAACTCTCCGGGCGTGAGCTTGGCGCCACGCCCCTGGCGGCCCATCAACACCTGGTGCACCTCGCGCAGCAGCCGCAGTGACAGCGGGAAGCCCCCACGCACGCGCGCCAGGCCGTGCTCCAGCGCCGCGACGTAGCGGCTGACCTCGCGCGCATCTTCCAGCGGCACGCCCGGCTGTTCGTCCAGTTCGAACAGCATCAGGTCGGCCAGCGACGACTGCGTGCCTTCGATCATCGACGACAGCACCGCCTCCTTGCGCACGAAGCTGTAGAGAAGCAGCGCAGCGTTCGGCAGCAGGTCGGTGACCGCGTCGAGCCGTCCAAGAGCGAGCAGCGCAGCGTCGAAACCCCCGCGCAGTGCCGGCGACCACTCGATGGCCGGACGCGGCGGCAAAGGCGCCGGGACGAAGGCCTTGAACGACTCTCCGGCCGTGGCGGACTTGACGTATCGGCCCTGCAGCGAGCGCTTCATTGGGAGGTGGGAACCTAAAATAGCGGAAGACGCTATTTTAGGATAATGCATCTTCGTAAAACAATAGGTCAACTCGAACTGTCGCTTTTCACCTGGTAGGCTGACAGCCGAAGCGACAACGAGCAAGCCGCTGCCAGGGATGGACCCTACCGACCGGTACTACGAACAGTTCGCGGCCGATTTCTTCGGCTCTACCGTCGGCGTGGACATGACACCGATCCACCAGCGGTTCCTCGCGCAGCTGAAGCCTCAGGCTCACATTCTCGATGCTGGCTGCGGGTCCGGTCGTGATGCCAAAGCCTTCGCCGAGGCCGGCTTTCGGGTCAGCGCATTCGACGCGTCGGCCGAGCTGGCCAAACTGGCCAGCGCCCACTGCGGGTTCGAAGTAGCGACACGACGCTTCGAGGACATCGACGAGGTCGCGCAGTTCGACGGCATCTGGTGCTGCGCCAGCCTGCTGCACGTTCCGCTGGCCGCTATGCCCAACACTGTCGCGCGTCTGTGGAACGCGCTGCGCCCAGGCGGCATGCTCTATGCCAGTTTCAAACATGGCACAGGGGAGCGTGTCCACGGCGGGCGACGGTTCACCGATGCCGATGAGACTGCGCTGCGCCAGTGGTTCAGCCGATTGCCCGAGGTGCACCGTCTCGATGTCTGGCTCACCGACGACCAGCGCCCAGATCGCGCCGAGCGCTGGACCAATGCGCTGGCGACTCGCCAGCCCGCACCGAGCCGGCGGCTGGTGACGGGTGGCGCCGACCACTTCCTGCCTCACCTGTCCGAAGCCTTCACATGGGCCACGCAGGCCGACCTCGCTGTCGCCTTCATCAAGACCACGGGGCTGCGACTGCTGCTGCCCGATCTGGAGTCAATGGTCGATGCAGGTGCGCCACAGCGGGTGCGCATGCTCACAAGCGATTACCTCGACATCACCGACCCCGAGGCGCTGCGCTTGCTGCTGCTGCTGCAGGAGCGGGGCGCCGAAGTGCGCGTGTACACCACGCAGGACGGCAGCTTCCACCTCAAGGCCTACATCTTCGCCAAGCTGGATCAGCAGGTGCTTGCGGCGGGCACCGCATTCATCGGCTCCAGCAACATCAGCCGACAGGCCCTGCGCGACGGGCTGGAGTGGAACTATCGGGTCGTCTACCCGGGCGACTCGGGCTTTCTCGAAGCGCGTCAGCGGTTCGAGGAACTGTTCGCACATGCCAAGACGGTGCCGCTGTCCGACACATGGATCGAGGCCTACGAGCAGCGGAGGCTGCCGCCCTCGCGATCGATCGCGCCCGGCAGCCACGAGCAGGAGGCGCCACCCGAGCCGACAACGGTCCAGCACGAAGCGCTGGCGGCGCTGGCGGCCAGCCGTGACAGCGGCTACCGGCGCGGCCTGGTCGTGCTGGCCACCGGACTGGGCAAAACCTGGCTGGCGGCCTTCGACGCGGTGCGCATGGGCGCCCGGCGCATCCTGTTCGTCGCACACAGGGAAGAGATCCTGGGCCAAGCCGCGGCGACTTTTGTTCGCATCCTTCCGCGCAAGCGCGTCGGCTACTACACCGGTCGCAGCCGCGATGCCGACGTCGACGTGTTGTGCGCCTCGGTGCAGACGCTGGCGAAGGCCGAACACTTGGGGCGATTCGCGCCGCAGCACTTCGACTACGTCGTCATCGACGAATTCCACCACGCAGCGGCTGGCACCTACCGGCGACTGCTGACGCATTTCGCCCCATCGTTCTTGTTGGGGCTGACGGCCACCCCGGACCGCACCGATCAATCAGACATCCTCTCGCTGTGCGACGACAACCTCGTCTACAGCTGCCACCTGTTTGCCGGCATCCAGGCCGGGCTGCTGGCGCCGTTCCGCTACCACGGCATCCAGGACGAATCGGTCGACTACCGCGAGGTGCCCTGGCGCAACGGCCGGTTCGACCCCGAGCAGCTGTCCAGCAAGCTGGCGACTCTGGCACGCGCGCGCCACGCCTTGCGCGAGTGGCGCGGCAAGGCCCAGCAGCGCACGCTGGCGTTCTGCGTCTCGACGCGGCATGCCGACTACATGGCGGAGCAGTTCACGCGCGGCGGCGTGTCGGCGGCTGCGGTGTACGCCGGCTCCACGCTGGGCCGCGCGCAGGCGCTGGAGAAGCTGCATGCCGGCACGCTGCAGGTGGTGTTCTCGGTCGACCTGTTCAACGAAGGTGTGGACTTGCCCAACATCGATACGGTGATGATGCTGCGACCCACCGAATCGAAGGTCCTCTTCCTGCAGCAACTGGGCCGCGGCCTGCGCCGCAGCGAGGGCAAGCAGCACCTGGTGGTGTTGGACTTCATCGGCAACCACCACAGCTTCCTGCAAAAACCGCAGGCGCTGTTCGGCGTGGGTTCCACCTACCAGGCGCTGGCGGCGTTTGCACGCAAGGCGGAGCGGCAGGCGCTGGACCTTCCGGCGGGCTGCTACGTCAACTACGACTTGGCGATCATCGACTTCCTGAAGTCGCTGGACAGCGCTGGACCGCAGAAGGACTACGAAGCGCTGCGCGATGTGCTCGGCCGGCGCCCCACCCTCAGCGAGTTCTACCGCGCGGGCAGCAGCGTGCAGACCATGCGGCAACAGGCCGGGCACTGGTTCGCACTGGTGCGCGAGATGGGCGACCTGACCGAGCAGGAGGCGGCAGCGGCGCAGCAGTTCCAGGCGCTGCTGCGTGAGGTCGAGGTCACCGCGATGACCAAGAGCTTCAAGATGGTGTTGCTGGAGGCGCTGCTCGAGCTCGACGGCCTTCGGCAGCCCTTGCCGCTGGTTGCGCTGGCGCAGCGCTCTCGCGACGTGCTGGAGCGGCGGCGCCCGTTGCTGGCCGATCTGCCCGCGGAGGTGCAGAGCATTGCGGCGGCTGATCTGGCATGGGTGCGCTACTGGCGAGACAACCCGGTGAGAGCGTGGACCGGCGGGAACCGCCCTGCTGGCACGTCGGCACCCTTCAAGCTGGAGGGGTCAGCCTTCGCACTAGCGCAGAGCGTGCCGGCCGAGATGGCGCCCGCCCTGGCGGCGATGCTGCAGGAACTGGTGGACTACCGCCTGGCAGCCTACGAGGTGCACCTGGAGCCCGAGCCGGTCGCCAGCAACGTGGTGCCCTTCGCGGCCAGGCGGCGCGACGCCGTGGAACTGCCCTACTTCCCGAACCTGAAGATCGCTTGCGGGCACTTCAAGACTGGGCGCACCGACTCCGAAGAGCATCGCGCGCTGCCGCCGTCCTACGGCCCGCTGGACCCGAGCCGCCACTTCATCGCACGCGCCACCGGCAACTCCATGGACGGTGGCAAGAACCCGGTGCGCGATGGCGACTACCTGCTGCTGGAGCTGATGAGCCCGACGCGCGCCGGCTCCATCACGGGCAACGTGGTGGCCATCGAGCGGCAAGACGAGTCCGGCGACAACCAGTACTTGCTGCGGGTGGTGACGAAGACCCGTGACGGGCAGTACGAGCTGAAGGCCAACAACCCGGCTTACGAGGACATGCCCGCCACCGACGAGATGCGCACGCTGGCGCGCCTACGCGGCGTGATCGATCCGTTGGACCTGGCCGTCGGCCAGACATTCCAGCGCGAGGAGATTCCCGCGCTGTTCGGCGAAGAGTTCAACCCGGGCAGTTGGAACGTGGGGCACGTCACGCTGAACGACAAGAAGGTGCATGTGCTGCTGGTGACCCTGAATAAGCAGGGCAAAGCCGAAGAGCACAAGTACCTGGACCACTGGATCGACGAGCATCACTTTCATTGGCAGAGTCAGAACTCGACGACGCCGGAAAGCAAACGCGGCCGGGAGATCCTCGAACATGAACGGCGCGGTATCGCCATTTACCTGTTCGTCCGCGATGGCAAGCTGGCAGGCGGGAAGGCGGCGCCGTTCGTCTGTCACGGGCGGGCGAATTACCAGTCGCATCAAGGGAGCAGTCCCATGAGCGTGACGTTCAAGGTGTGACAGTGCCAGCTGCATATTCCGCGCAATCCCGGCCCGCAAGCCCTCGGAAAATCAAGCGCTTGCGAGTGAATTTGGTTTTGGGGTGAGACGCTGAGAACCGCTACATCAACACAATGTCGTACTGCTCCGGGCTCATCGACGGTTCGGTGCTCAGCGAGATCGGTCGGCCGATGAATTCGCTCAGGCCTGCCAGGTGCACGCTTTCTTCGTCGAGCAGCATTTCCACCACGCTGGCACTGGCCACGACGCGGAATTCCTTGGGGGCGAACTGGCGTGCCTCGCGCAGGATTTCGCGCAGGATGTCGTAGCACACGCTGCGCGCGGTCTTCACCTGGCCGCGGCCCTCGCAGGTGGGGCAGGGCTGGCACAGCATGTGGGCCAGGCTTTCGCGGGTGCGTTTGCGTGTCATCTCCACCAGGCCCAGCTGCGTGAAGCCGCTCACCGTGGTGCGCGTGCGGTCGCGGGCGAGTTGCTTGCGCAGTTCGGCGAGCACGGCTTCCTGGTGGTCGGTGCGCGTCATGTCGATGAAGTCGGCGATGACGATGCCGCCCAGGTTGCGCAGGCGCAGCTGGCGCGCCAGGGCGCCGGCGGCTTCGAGATTGGTCTTGAAGATGGTGTCGTCGAAGTTGCGTGCACCGACAAAGCCGCCGGTGTTGACGTCGATGGTGGTCAGGGCCTCGGTCTGGTCGATGATGAGATAGCCGCCGCTCTTCAGGTCGACCCGGCGCGCCAATGCGCGTGCGATCTCTTCTTCGATGCCGAAGAGGTCGAAGATGGGCCGCTCGCCGCGGTACAGCTCCAGCTTGGCCACGGCGCCAGGCATGAAGGTGTTGCCGAAGGCGCTGAGCGCGTCGTGCTGCAGCTTGCTGTCGATGCGTATGGCCTGCGTGGCCTCGGTGCTCATGTCGCGCAGCACGCGTTCGGCCAGGCTCAGGTCCTGGTGCAGCAGCGATCCCGGCGGCCGCTGCGTGCCGCGTTCGCGGATCAGCGCCCAGGCGCGGCGCAGGTAGGCGATGTCCTCGGCCAGCTCGGCGTCGCTGGCTTCTTCGGCATTCGTGCGCAGGATGAAGCCGCCGCCGTCGGCGCCCGCCAGCGCTTGCACGCGGCTGCGCAGTTGCTCGCGCAGTTCGGGCGAGCCGATCTTCTGGCTGATGCCGATGTGGTTGTCGTGCGGCAGGAAGACCAGCATGCGCCCGGCGATCGAGACCTGGCTGGACAGGCGCGCGCCCTTGGTGCCGATGGCGTCCTTGATGACCTGCACCGTCAGCGTCTGGCCCTCGTAGACCTGGCGCTCGATGGGCAGCGGCGGCGCATCGCCGGCCAGCGCGCGCGCGGCCGGCGCCGCAGACAGCAGGTCGGCCACGTGCAGGAAGGCCGCGCGCTCCAGCCCGATGTCGACGAACGCGCTCTGCATGCCCGGCAACACGCGCACCACCTTGCCCAGGTAGACGTTGCCGACGAAACCGCGCTCCAGCGTGCGTTCGATGTGCAGTTCCTGCACGGCGCCGTTCTCGACGATGGCGACCCGCGTTTCCTGCGGGGCCCAGTTGATGAGGATGTCTTGTGCGGCCATTCGTTCAGTCTAGATGCTCATCCGCACGCCAGCCTGGCGCAGCAACTCTGCAGTCTCGAACAGAGGCAGGCCCATGATGCCCGAGTGGCTGCCTGCGATATGGGCAATGCAGCCCGCCATGGCGCCCTGTATGGCATAGGCGCCGGCCTTGCCGAAGGGCTCGCCGCTGGCGATGCAACGCTGGATGGTGGCGGTGCTGAGCGGCGCAAAGCGCACGCGCGAATCGCTGGTGGCGCTGAGCACGCGCCGCGCACCCGTGGCCACGGCCACGGCCGTGATCACCCGGTGGCTGCGCCCGGACAAGGCCGCCAGCATGGCCGCGGCCTGCGCTGCGTCTTGCGGCTTGCCCAGGACGCGCCGGCCCAGCGCCACGGTGGTGTCGGCACACAGGACGGGCGCTGCGGGCAGACCGCGCCGGCGCAGCCGCAGGCGCGCGGCCAGCAGCTTGGCGTGGGTGACGCGCTGTACATAGTCGCGCGGCAACTCGCCCGCACGTTCGGCTTCCAGCGCCTCGGCGTCCTCATCGTCGTCTGCCAGCAAGGGCCGGTGGACGACGCCCAGCAAGTCCAGCAACTGCGCGCGGCGCGGGCTTTGCGAGGCGAGGTAGATGAAGTCGTGCACGGGCATCGCACGATTGTGGCCGCGGCCGCACGGCTTGCCGCCCGGCCCGGCTACTCGCGGTGATAAGGGTGGCCGGTGGACAGCGTCCAGGCGCGGTACAGCGCCTCGGCCAGCAGCACACGGGCGAAGGCGTGCGGCAGGGTCAAGTCGCTCAGCCGCAGGGTCTCGTCGGCACGCTGCTGCAGATCGGCATGCAGACCATCGGGCCCGCCGATGCAGAAGGCCACGTCGCGCCCGCCTTGCCGCCAGGCCAGCATCCGATCGGCCAGCTGCGCGGTGGTGCGGCGCACGCCCGCTTCCGACAGCACCACCCGCCAGGCGCCCCTGGGGCAGGCGGCCTCGATGCGCTGGGCCTCGGCGGCCATGCACTGTGCGGCGGTCTTGCCCCCGCTGCGCGCTTCGGCCTTCACGGGCGTCAGTTCCAGCCGCATCTCCGGCGGAAAGCGCTTGGCAAAGTCGGCCCAGGCCGCGTCGGCCCAGGCCGGCTGGCGCTGGCCCACCGCCACCACCAGCAGCTTCATGGCCTCAACGTCGGCTGGCGACCTTGGTCACGGGGCCCTTGCGCGCCACGACCTTCTTTCGCGCCGGCGCGGCCTTGCGTGCCGGCGTGGTCTTGGCGGCCGCCTTCTTGGCAGGCGGCTTGCCCACCACCAGGGTCTTGACCTTGGCGGCGGGCTTGGCGGTGGGCCTGGCTGCAGATTTCGCGTCAGATTTTGCGGGCGCTCTGCCGCCTTCCGCGCCGGTGGTCCTGGCAGGCGCCTTGGCCGCACCGACCTGGAAGCGCACCGGGGCGGCCTTCTTCGCCGCGGGCCGCGCAGCGGCGCGCGTCGGCGCAGGCGGTGCCCCCGCGCCCTTGCGGGCTTCGGCAGAACGCGCTGCAGCGCGCAGGCCGGTCTGGTCGGCGCTGTCTTCTGCGGCAGCGGGCCGGCCCGCGGCTCGGCGCTTGGGCGCGGCTTCGGGCTCGGAGGCCTTCACCAGGCCCGTCGCCTTGCCGCCCATCTTCATGTTGACGGCCTTGCCACCCCAGATCTCCTCGAGGTGGTAATACTCGCGAATGGCCGGCTGCATGACGTGAACCACCGCCGCACCGCAATCGACAATGATCCATTCACCGTTGTCTTCGCCTTCGGTGCGCAGCACCTGCAGGCCGGCTGACTTGACCGCCGTGCGCACGCTGTTGGCCAGGGCGCGGGTCTGCCGGTTGCTGGCGCCCGAGGCGATGATCACGCGCTCGAACATCGACGACAGGTGCTCGGTGTTGAAGACCACGATGCCCTGGGCCTTCACGTCTTCCAGGCCATCGACGATGGCCCGTTGCAGTTTTCGAATGTCCATTCAGCTCCTGAAAGCGGTTGATTCGCCGGCGGCAAGGCCGCAGTACAGGCGATGGGTTTCAATATAGCGCGCCACCTCGGGCGGCACCAGCGCGCTGATGTCATCGCCGCGCTGAACACGCTGACGCACGTCGGTGGACGAGATGTCCAGCATGGGCAGCGGCACGGCCCGGTGCGGGAAGCCCAGCACCTCGGGGTGCACCGGCGGCAGCGGGCCGGGGCGGTTGGCCACGGCCAGCACCACGCGGCCCAGCAGTTCACGCCAGTCTGCCCAGGTGTGCAGGCTGGCGTACTGGTCGGCCCCGATGATGAGAAACCATTCGGTGTGCGGCTGGGCCGCGGCCAGCGCCTTGACGGTGTCGAGCGTGTAGCTCGGGCCGCTGCGCGCAAGCTCGATGCGGTCGAGCACAAAGCGCGGCTCGCCGGCGATGGCCAGGCGCAGCATGGCTTCGCGGTCGTGGGCGGCAGTCACCTGGCGGGTCTTCTGCCAGGGCTGGCCGGCGGGTATCCAGCGCACCTGATCCAGCCGCAGCGCTGGCAGCGCAGCCTGCGCCAGCGCCAGGTGGGCGACGTGCACCGGGTCGAAGGTGCCGCCCAGCAGCCCGATCCGGGCAGAACGGTCAGGCATCCACCCAGTCCCGTGGCCGCAGGAAGTCTGTGTACAAGCGCGCTTCCTCGCTGCCGGCTTCGGGCTTCCAGTCGTAGCGCCACTTCACGATCGGCGGCATGCTCATCAGGATGCTTTCGGTGCGGCCGTCGCCATGCAGGCCGAAGTGCGTGCCGCGGTCCCACACCAGGTTGAATTCGACATAGCGGCCGCGCCGGTAGGCCTGGAAGTCGCGCTCGCGCTCGCCGAAGGGCAGCGCGCGGCGGCGTTGCACGATGGGCAGGTAGGCGGGCACGAAGGCATCGCCCACGGCGCGCATCATCGCAAAGCCTTGCTCGAAGCTGCCTTCGTTGAAATCGTCGAAGAACACGCCGCCGATGCCCCGCGGCTCGTTGCGGTGCTTCAGGAAGAAGTACTCGTCGCACCACCGCTTGAAGCGCGGGTACTTGTCGGCGCCGAATGGCGCCAGCGCGTCGCGGCAGACTTGGTGGAAGTGCACCGCATCGTCTTCGAAGCCGTAGTAGGGCGTCAGATCCATGCCGCCACCGAACCAGACCACCGGCGCCTGGCCTTCGGGCAGGGCCGCCAACATGCGCACGTTCATGTGCACCGTGGGCACATAGGGGTTGCGCGGGTGCATCACGAGCGAGACGCCCATGGCCTCGAACGGCGCCCCCACCAGTTCCGGCCGGTGCTGCGTGGCCGAGGGCGGCAGCGTGCGGCCAGTCACATGGCTGAAGTTGCAGCCGCCGCGTTCGAGCAGATTGCCCTCTTCCACCAGCTGCGACAGGCCCACGCCTTCGAGCTTGCCGCCCGCCGGTCGGGTCCAGCCGTCGCTGATGAATTCCTTGCCGTCTTCGGCCTGGAAGCATTCGACGATGCGGCCCTGCAGGCCCCTCAGGTAGTCACGAACGGGCGTGGTGGTTTGCATGGCGGGAATGTGCTGCGGTTTCAATGCTTGATGGCGCGGTGGCCGATATCGTTGCGCCACTGGGCCCCGTCGAAATGCACTTGGCGCACGGCCTGCAGCGCCTGCTGCTGGGCCTGGCGCACTGACTCGCCCAGGGCAGTGACACACAGCACGCGGCCCCCGGTGGTGCGCAACTGGCCATCGACCTGGGCCGTGCCGGCATGGAAGACGTGCAGGTCGGCGGCGTCGGGCGGCAGCGCAGTGATGGCGTCACCCTGGCGGGGTGCGGCAGGGTAGCCGGCGGCAGCCATCACCACGCCCAGCGCGGTGCGGCGGTCCCACTGTGCTTCGGCCTGGTCGAGCGTGCCTTCGGTGGCGTGCATCAGCAGCTCGAAGAGGTCGCTCTTCAACCGCATCAGGATGACCTGGGCCTCGGGGTCGCCGAGCCGGCAGTTGAACTCCACCGTGCGCGGCCGGCCCTGGGCGTCGATCATCAGGCCGGCGTAGAGGAATCCTGTGTAGGGCAGGCCGTCGCGGGCCATGCCCTGCACGGTGGGCAGCACGATCTCCTGCATCACCCGGGCGTGCACGTTGGGGCTGACGACCAGTGCCGGCGAGTACGCGCCCATGCCGCCCGTGTTGGGGCCGGCATCGCCTTCGAAGATGCGCTTGTGGTCCTGGCTGGTGGCCAGGGGCAGCACGTTCACGCCGTCGCTCACGACGATGAAGCTGGCTTCTTCGCCGGCCATGAATTCTTCGATCACGACCCGACCGCCCGGCAGCGACAGCATGTCGTCGATCGCGGCGTGCGCCTGCCCCAGACTTTCGGCCACCACCACGCCCTTGCCGGCGGCCAGGCCGTCGGCCTTGACCACGATGGGCGCGCCGTGTTGGTCGACATGCGCATGCGCGGCAGCGGCATCGGCATCGGTGAAAGTAGCGTACAGCGCGGTGGGGATGCCGTGGCGCTGCATGAAGGCCTTGGCGAAGGCCTTGGAGCTTTCCAGCTGCGCCGCACCGCGCGTGGGGCCGAAGATGCGCAGCCCGCGTGCGCGGAACAGGTCGACGATGCCGGCGGCCAGGGGCGCCTCGGGGCCGACGACCGTGAGCGCGATCTTCTCGGCCACGGCAAAGTCTGCCAGCGCGGCCGGGTCCGTGATGGGCAGGTTGCGCAGGTGCGGGTCGGCCGCCGTGCCGCCGTTGCCAGGCGCCACGTACACGGTCTGCACGCGCTCGCCCTGCGCCAGCTTCCAGGCCAGCGCGTGCTCGCGGCCGCCGCCGCCGATCACCAGCACTTTCATGCGGCGCTCATTCCTGGATCAGCGCGTTGTGGAACACGTCCTGCACATCGTCCAGGTCCTCGATCATGTCCAGCAGCTTCTGCATCCGGGTGGCGTCTTCGCCGCTCAGCTCGATGGGGTTCTCGGCGCGCATGGTCACCTCGGCCACCTCGGGCTTGAAGCCGGCGGCTTCCAGCGCGGCCTTCACGGCTTCCAGCTCGGTCCAGGCGCTCAGCACCTCGATGGCGCCGTCATCGCCGGTGATGACGTCTTCGGCGCCGGCCTCCAGCGCCACTTCCATGACCTTGTCTTCGTCGGTGCCGGGAGCGAACACGAGTTGCCCGCAGTGCTTGAACTGGAAGGCCACCGAGCCCTCGGTGCCCATGTTGCCGCCGTACTTGCTGAAGGCATGCCGAACCTCGGCCACGGTGCGCACGCGGTTGTCGGTCATGCAGTCGACGATGATGGCCGCGCCGGCGATGCCGTAGCCTTCATAGCGCACTTCTTCGTAGCTCAGGCCCTCGAGCGTGCCCGAGGCCTTCTCGATGTTGTACTTGACGCGGTCGGCCGGCATGTTCACGGCCTTGGCCTTCTCGACCGCCAGGCGCAGCCGCGGGTTCATGCTCAGGTCGGGCCCGCCCTGGCGCGTGGCGACCACGATCTCGCGGATCACCCGCGTCCAGGCCTTGCCGCGTTTTTCGTCCTGGCGACCCTTGCGGTGCTGGATGTTGGCCCATTTGGAATGTCCGGCCATGGGGTGCTGTGCTCCTCGTGAAGAGGCGCGATTTTAGCCGGGTCGCGGGCGGCGCCCCACCGCGCTCACACCAGTGCTTCGCGTACGACCTCAGGGTGCCGGCGGGCGATGCGAATCAGCGCCTGGGCTGCGCCAGATGGGGCTCGCCGGCCCTGCTCCCATTCTTGGAGCGTGCGCTTCGAGATGCTGAGCGCGGAGGCAAATTCAGACTGCGACAGGCCTGTGCCCTGCCTGGCTTGGACCACTTCGTTGACTTCGACTTCGGTCACGCGCGCAAACTTGCGCGCTTTCATTTCCCGAACCGACTGCAGCAACTTGAGACCCAGTTCTTCGCCAGACGGTGTCGCTTCCTTGGCCTTACGAGCGGTCATCTTCAATCTCCTTGCGAACGGCCTTCAAGATGTGGCCTGGAATGTTGTCCTTTGCAGCCTTGGGGTACACGAGCAGCATGCAAAGCTCGCTCGCTTCAAGGCGGGTGAAGTAAATGACGCGGGCGCCGCCTTGCTTGCCCGTGCCTGCCCGCGACCAGCGCAGTTTCCGACAGCCGCCGCTTCCCGGAATGACAACCCCAGCGCCAGGCTCACGGGCTATCCACGCGAAGAACTCCAGCCTTTCCTCAGTACTCCAGATCTTCGCTGCTTCAGCGACGAACGTTGGCGTTTCGTAGATCGTGAGCACATGAAATTGTACGTCATGGACGTACTCTAGGCGCAAGCAACCGCATAGCGCGCCGGGCTGGCCTCAGGCAGCGCTGAGCTTGAACACCGCCACCGCCTGCACCAGTTGCTGCGCCTGCTGGCGCAGGCTCTCGGCCGCCGCGGCACTTTCTTCCACCAGCGCTGCGTTCTGCTGGGTGGCGTGGTCCATCTGCGTCACGGCCTGGCCCACTTGAGCCACACCCGAGCTCTGCTCGGCGCTGGCCGAGCTGATCTCGCCCACGATGTCGCTGACACGGCGAATGGCGACCACGATCTCTTCCATGGTCTTCCCGGCTTCGCCCACCAATTGGGTACCGCGGTCGACCCGCTCCACGCTGGCCGAGATGAGCGTCTTGATTTCCTTGGCCGCCTGGGCGCTGCGCTGCGCCAGGCTGCGCACTTCGGCCGCCACCACCGCAAAGCCGCGGCCCTGCTCGCCGGCTCGCGCAGCCTCGACCGCGGCATTCAGCGCCAGGATATTGGTCTGGAAGGCAATGCCGTCGATGACCGAAATGATGTCGGCAATCTTCTTGCTGCTCTGGTTGATGCCCTTCATGGTCTCCACGACCTTGCCCACCACCTCGCCCCCCTTGACGGCGACGGTGGACGCACCCAGCGCCAACTGGTTGGCCTGGCGGGCGTTGTCGGCGTTGTTGCGCACCGTGGCGCCCAGCTCGTCCATGGTGGCCGAGGTTTGCTGCAGCGCACTGGCTTGCTGTTCGGTGCGGCCCGACAAGTCCTGGTTGCCCTGGGCGATCTGCGAGCTGGCAGTGGCGACACCCTCGGAGCCACTGCGCACCAGGCTGACAGTGTCCGACAGGCTGCGCTGCATGGCGGCCAG
>Ga0209181_10002653_pt1 | contig 28904 bp, 23 predicted proteins | sample MAT05_FD_187208 | JGI IMG/M metagenome (GOLD analysis project Ga0209181, IMG submission 187208) | Freshwater microbial communities from Lake Fryxell liftoff mats and glacier meltwater in Antarctica - MAT-05 (SPAdes) (version 2) | ecosystem: Environmental > Aquatic > Freshwater > Ice > Liftoff...
CCGCATCGCGGAACTCGCGCGGCAAGCAGGGAAGGAGTTGGTGGTCTACATCAGCATGGCCTTCGGCAACCCGTACGGCGATCCGTGGAACGCGGACATTGCCTTGCATTGGACCGATCGGTTGGTGAAGGAACTGGGAGTTCGCATCATCGCGCTAAGCGATACCGTGGGCGTGGCCAAGCCGGAGGATATCAGCAGCATGTTCAGCGCGCTGATACCGGCCATGTCCGGTGTTGAATTCGGTGCGCACCTGCATTGTACGCCAGACAACTGGCCTGTGAAGACCCAGGCAGCATGGGTCTCAGGTTGCCGTCGATTCGATGGTGCCATCAAAGGGTACGGCGGCTGTCCCATGGCCGAGGACGAACTGGTCGGCAATCTGCAGATGGAACTATTCGTGCGCGATATGGAGGAGCGCGGTGTGCCGACCGGTTTGGATCTGGGACTGTTGGATCGGAGCATTGAACTGGCGGAAACGGTTTTCCCGGCCTAGCATTGGCAACCGAAGAATTGCAGAATAAATCGCCGAAAATGTAAAAGTGCGTCGCGTTAGAGACTTCGTCAGTTCTTCATGCAACGTTCCGCGGTTCAGCTTCGCTGCAACTCCAGCACCGTGATCTCCGGCGGCATGCCCACGCGTCCTGGGAAACCGATGAAGCCGAAGCCGCGGTTCACATAGAGGTGTTGCTTGCCTTCAGCATACATCCCCGCCCAATGTTTGTACACCCATTGTGCAGGGCTGTACGTGGTGTTGCCCACTTTTACGCCGAGTTGTGCACCGTGCGTGTGACCGCTCAACGTGAGGTCGATGCCCGTACCCAATATCTGCTCATCCCAATGTGTGGGATCATGGCTCATGAGGATCCGGTACGGGAACTGCTCGGAGCCGCGTTTCGTGCGCTCCAGGTCGCCGTATTGTTGAAAGCGTTTGCCCCAGTTCTGCACACCCAGCAGGCCGATGCGTTCGCCGCCCTTCTCCAGCGGAAGGTTCTCATCCAGCAGCAGGCGGAAGCCCATCTCCGCGTGGATCGCCTTCAACCGCTCCAGGTTCGCAGCCTTGTCCGCAGGGTTCTCCCACTTCACGTAATCGCTGTAATCGTGATTGCCGAGGATACTGTATTTGCCCATACGCGCCTTCAGCGAGGCCAGCACCGGAACGAACCGCTCGGCCTCTTCCGCATAGTCGTTCACCAGATCGCCGGTGAAGAGGATCAGGTCAGGGTTCTCCGCATTGATCAGGTCGATGCCTTTTTGGACGATGGTCAGGTCCTCGCCGTAACTACCCAAGTGCATATCACTGATCTGCACGATCCGCAATCCATCGAACGCGGTCGGCAAGGTGTTGGATCGGATCGGCACCCGGGATACGTTGAAGCTGCGGCGCCCTTTGGTAACACCGTATAGCACGCCAGCGAAGGGAACCACCGCCAGGATCAAACCGAACTGGCTCAGGAAACGGGCGCGATCCAGTGTTTCGCCGGTACCATCCGCAGGGCCGGGCAGCATCTTCGCCCACAACCAACGTCCTAGATGCAAGAGGTCGTCCAAGCCATGGAACACCACCATCACCACCTTCGGCAAGAAGAACAACAGGAACAGCGCCACCAGCGAGAATACATAGCTGTGATCGCGCCGCGCCTTCGGGTCCTGCATGCTGATCATGGACCAGACCAACAGCCCGAGGATACCGATGGAGACGATCCAATACAGGAACCGGATGATCCTGCGCAACGTGAGGGAGTGGTTGGCCAGCGCCGTATTCACACCTTTGTACGCATACAGGTCGATCAGAACAAGGACCACCAGAAAGATGACGAAATTGCGGACCGCTGTGGGGGACATGTGTACGAAGGTAGATGCGCCCCGCCCATGACACGGACAGGATATAGAGGGATGACGAATAGCGTGGCGCTTTGCTTTATGTCCATCTGTTTAAGCAGTGCGGCACCATGTCAGGTAACTTGGAAACGTACCTATGGTGGCCTTGCAATGGACGAAGCCCGCAGTATCAAGGCACTTGACGATGGCGGTGCGGTCATTTGCGGCTCCACTGGAAGCTTCGGCACGCAGGGGGGTGATATGTATGTACTGCGGATCGATGTTGCAGGACAGATCGTTTGGTCCACCATTTTGGGTGGTGCTGGGGTGGAAGCGGGTCAGGATATAGTAGCGCTACCCGACGGCGGTTTCTTGGCGATCGGATCCACGAATTCATTTGGGGAAGGAGGCTATGATGGATTCGTAGTGCGCCTATCGGAGACGGGGGAAAACCTATGGCAACGCACCTATGGCACTCCGGAATGGGACTTTTTCTACGCTGGTGTGCTGAATAGCGATGGAGTCCTGCTGACTGGTCAAACCTTCGGCATGGGCGCGGTGAGCGGAGATCTATTGTTGGTCAGGACCGATCTTGATGGCGAGGAGGAATGGATGCATTCCTATGGAACACAGGACACGGATGAAGCGCGTTCGATCCTTGATCTCGGCATGGATGGTTGCCTCCTTGCGGGCACCACCGGTTTGGGCGAGGTTTCTTCCGATGCCTATTTATTCCGCATTGGTCCCGATGGGGATGCAATGTGGTCTACGGCATTGGGCGGAGAGAACACGGAACTTGGCTATGATATCATCGAATTGGCAAGTGGTGGATTCGTCGTTTCAGGATACACGCAAGGTTTCAACCCGGTGCGCCAGATGTTCTTGGGCAAGATCACCGACGCTGGCGATGAGGTTTGGACGCGGACAGTATCAAGTGCCGGCGATGATTGGGAAGCCAGATCGGTTATGGAAAAGGCGAATGGCGATCTGGTCTTGGCCGGCTATACGGAGGAGTATGGGGCAGGAGCGAAGGACGTGTCCCTCTTGTTCGTCAACGCACAGGGTGACTTCTTGAGCGGCCCCACATACGGCGGTTTCGGATCGGACGAGGCGTGGTCGCTGGATGCTACATCCGACGGTGGATTCTACATCGCTGGATCCACCGACTCTTTCGGGTCGGGAATGGAGGCGGTATTTGTCGTCCGCAGTGATGGGGATACGCTGAATGGTACGGTCACTAATACATTCGATCATGTAGGACTGAACGAGGTGGAACCGATCCCCGAGATGGTCTGCTTCCCCGTCCCGTCGATGTCCGGCTCAGTGATGACGATCGCAGGCTTTAAGGAAGATCAAGGTTCCATATTCATATATGATGCACGGGGTACACTTGTTTCTCGAATGCCATATCGCGGTGGCAAGTTCCAACTACCTGCTTTGTCACCGGGTCCATACGAGATCCACTTCCTAGCAGCATCCGGCTCGCAATACAGGTCTCGTACGATCATCTATTGAGATCATGCAACGACCAAGTCGGTCCTGCAGCGATGGCTCCATCCACTTCGGAAATCGGAATGCCATCCCGGCTCATTCCGAGGTAGAGCACATGCGACGCTCCATCTTCCTTGAGCCTTACTAGATCGGGGACGCTTGTCACAGGGTACCCGGGAAAGGACCAACCCAGGCGCCCCACACTGAGCAAAGCCCCATTCGTAGTGCTGTCACCGATCACAATGACGCGGGAATCCTTTGGCAGATCAAGGGTCTCGATCACCTCGGTCAACCCTTTGGTCGCTATGGCCGTTCCGGAGAATCGGTCAGGCCCACTGGACATGCGGCGTGCCACTTCGGTGCGGGCCAAAACTGCTGCGCTGAGGGCAAGTACCCAAGTGAGCGAGGTGATGCCAATGCGAGCCCAGCGCTTCCTGATCAGTTGCGAGAGCGACCAGAAGCCTGCTGTGAACAGCCAGAAGATAGCAGGCATTACGGTCAGGAAGTAGTAGTCGTGATCGGCCAGCTTGCGGAAAAAGAGTACCAAGAACGCAGCGGTTGCCAGGATCAGTAACACCAGTACTGAACGGACCGGGCTGGAGAATTTCTGGAACCTTGCTAAAATGACGACAACGAGAAGAGCGAGGACATGCCACGTGGTCGGGTGCAGGTACTTTGTCCACCAGTACCGCAGCACGAGATCCTCCACATGACGATATTCGTCCATTGTAAGATCCCAGATCGGTCGTGCGGATGTGAGGAAGTAGTCGGATCCATGCTCAGCATTGTACCATCGTGCATAGAAGTGCCAACTCGCCACTGCGGAAAGAAGCAATGCGGATCGGAACAGGTCTTTGGTACGGTCAAGACACCTGTATGGCTGGATGATGTTGGGGATGATCAGCCAAACAAGGAGATGCATTGCCATAGGAGCCTTGATCAGTCCAGCTAGAACAAAGGCAACCGTGGTCCAGGTGTTCCTTACCACTTCACCGGCAAAAAGTTTCGGTAGTACAAGAGACCATCCTATCAAAACCAACCCGTAGGCAAACGCATCCGGTAGGTAGTTGCAAGCGTAGTAGGCCACCACACCCGAACTGAACATCAGCAGTCCCATTCCGACGGCGAGGAGTTCATTGTTGAAAACCCTGCACAGCGCTCGGACCAGCAGCGCGTGTCCGACCAACACGGAGAGAAGGTCCAGCCATTTCAATAGCAATGGCAGGGGACCTGAGAAACGTTCGATCATACCAATGCACCAGTAGACCAACGGGAACTCTCCTGCACACCGACCACCATCAGGAGCATTGCGAAGATCGAGTACACCAGGGGCGAGAGGATCGATCGAATACTCCCTGAAATAAGCAATAAAGGAGAGCGAATCAGTTTGGCGTATGTAATGGGTACCATACGGTCCAGCGAAAAGGGTGTCGATGCCGTAGATCACCCCTACGAGCACTAAGCATGCTAGCACTGCGAGGGCAAGGAAGTGGGGTCGATTATGTGCCGGTCTTTCGATCACGTTCATACGGATACGTCCGCAAGATCGTTCGATCCTGCGGTCGAACGCAGATCCTGGCTGGTCAGGGCCACGCCAAGGGGCCCAAGCAACCGTCAGCAATTCTGAACGCCTTACTTTCATCACCACATACCGGAAGTGCGATCAGAACATGGAAGAACTTATCGTGAAGACGTTCCGCGTGTTGCACATTGCAGCAGGGTTCACGGCGCTGGTGATCGCACCCTTGGCCATGGCGGCGCGCAAAGGGGGCGCTGCACACCGGCGCTGGGGCAAGGTCTTCTTCTATGCCATGGCAGTGGTCACTGTCACAGCGATCGTCATCGGCGTTCTGAGGCCGAACATCTTCCTGGCCATGGTGGCCGTGTTCAGTTTCCACATGATCGCATCGGGCTATCGGGCGTTGTATCAAAAGAAATTGCACGAGGGGCAGAAACCGGCGCGCTGGGATCTCATCGTACAGGGCATCGCAGCCGTGATCAATGGCGGGCTTTTCATCTGGGGCCTGGTGCTTTTGATGTTGGGTCATCGGGATACTTTGACGATCCTTTTCTTGGTGTTCGGCCTGATCGGCAGCCTCATGGTGTGGCGCAACCTCCAGCGGTTCTACAAGCGTAGCCATGATAAGAACGAGTGGTTCTTCGCCCACATGACCGGGTTCCTGGGCGGGTATATCGCCACCGTTTCTGCCTTCAGCGCAGTTAATTTCCAACAGTGGTTCCCAGGCCTTCCGGGATGGATCGCATGGTTGTGGCCCACCATCTTGGGCACCCCCATGATCGTTCTCTGGAGCAGCTATTACAGGAAGAAATTCACCAAGGGACGTAGGGCGCGTGATGTGGTTGAGGTGCGCATCGGCTGATCGGCCGCATCCCGCATGGTGATGGTGCAGCCGACCTCGAGAACACGCCTATCGGCCAAGGTTGATCAAAGCCACATTGTCAGATGGGGTTACGGTACATTTGGCCGCTTCCATCATGGCCTCCAACGCTCCACGGTCCAGGGAACAGGTGCTGGTGTTGTACACCGAGTTGGCACCGTACGTGCTCGCCTGCCTGAACGCATTGGTAGAACGCGCCAATGTGGACATCCATCTGGTGCGCTGGCCGGTGAATGCGGAGGCACCGTTCGAGTTGGCGTTCGATCCACACATCACTGTTTACGATCGGCGATCGCTGACCACTGAGGCGCTACTGGCACTGGCCGATCGTATTGCCCCGCGCCTGGTTCTAGCTAGCGGCTGGGTGGATAAGAGCTATCTGAAGGTCTGCCAACGAATGCGATCCAATGGCGCAACAACCGTAATGACCTTTGATACGGCTTGGCGCGGTGGCTTGAAGCAGTGGCTCTCCAGTGGTATGGGGCGCTTTTGGATCCCCGCCACCTACAGTCACGCTTGGGCTACCGGCGAGCGGCAATCGCGCTATGCGGAGATGCTGGGCTTCGCGCCCGATAGGATCCGGAGCGGCTTCTATGCAGCGGACACCGGTCCTTTCGTGCAAGCCTATGCCAGCGCTTCCGCTGCCCGGAAAGTGCGCTATCCGCATCGGTTCATCTGCGTGGCGCGCTACATCGAGACCAAGGGCCAGCAGCAATTGTGCGATGCGTTCGCCGCGCTGTGCGATGAAGGCCGTGCGGGCGATTGGGAGTTGCACTTGATGGGCGTAGGGGATCGTTTCGATGCGGTCCGGAACAGTCGTTCGGGGAAACATCCGCGCATTGTGCATCGGGGTTTCGTTCAGGCGAAGGATATGCCGGAAATGCTTGCGGCCAGCGGTGCTTCCGTAGTCCCCAGTACCTATGAGCCGTGGGGTGTGGTGGTGCAGGAACATGCATGTATGGGCCTGCCTTTGTTGCTGAGCGATGCCGTGGGCGCTGCCGAGCGGTTCCTGCGAAAAGGGGAGAACGGCACCAGCCACAAAGCCGGTGATGTGCCCGATATCAGCGTATCCTTGGCCACCATCGTGGCCAGCTCCGATGTGGAATTGGTGGCCATGGGCGCGCGTTCCGCAGCGCTCGGCGCGGCATGGACCCCGCAGCATTGGGCCGAAGTGGCCGAAGACCTTCTACAGCAACGACCGTGAGCAAGCCCGAGGTCCTCGCATTCATCGATTGGTACAAGCCGTACTTCAAGGCCGGTGGTCCCGTGCGCAGCATGGTGAATTTGGTGGACCATTTGGGCGGGCGCGTCGAGTTCAATATCGTTACCGGCGACCGGGATTATGTCGCTCAAAGCAACCAAGCCGGTGTCCGGACAGATCAATGGACGACCGCAAGTTCCGGTGAGCAGGTTTGGTACGCTTCTCCCGGAGGTCGTTCCATATCCGTGTGGCGTTCCCTTTTGGACGAACAGGTGTGGGATGTGGTGTACATCAATGGACTGTATTCCCGCTGGTCCACTATTGTTCCATTGTGGCTGTTGCGCGGCACGGTACAACGCCGGATCGTAGCGGTGCGCGGTATGCTGGCAGCAGGTCCGATGCAACAAAGCGCTTTCAAAAAGCGGATGTTCCTCGCTGCCATGAAAGCCCTCGGCTGTTTCAAAGGGGTCGAGTTCCAAGCGACGAACCCAGAGGAGGTGGACGACATCAAGCGGTGGATCGGGCGTGATGTGAAGGTGCATTTGGTGCAGAACTTGGCGCGCAAGGTGACCTCGGTAGCACCGCCGGCCATCGTCAAGATCCCCGGCATGCTGAAGCTCGTGAGCCTTGGGCGGATCGCCGAAGAGAAGAACACCTTGTTCGCCATAGAGCGCTTGGCGCAGGTGGGCGGCAAGGTCCACTTCGATCTTTACGGCACGGTGTACGACGAAGCGTTTTTCGCACGCTGCAAAATTGCCATAGCACGACTTCCTGATGGCATCGAGGTGGTATGGCATGGCCAGTTGCCCAATGAAGAAAGTGTACGCGTATTGACCGATTCCCATGCCCTCTTTATGCCCAGCGTGGGGGAGAACTTCGGGCATACCATGTTGGAGGCATTGAGCGTAGGCAGGCCGTTGGTGATCAGCGATCGAACGCCATGGAAGCAACTTGAAGCAGCCTACGCTGGATGGGATATTCCGCTGGACGTTCCGGACCGTTTCACGGAAGTATTGCAGCGGTTGGTGGATATGGACCAAGCATCCTTCAACACATACATACACGGCGCATACGCGCTGGGAAGCCGATATTTGGGCGATCCAGTGCCGATGGAGTCGACCTTCTCCATGTTCCAACGATGACTTCAACGCGCAACCAAGTCGACCTCAGCCGCTTCGATAATTCGAAGACCTTTGATCCCGGAGCTGGCGTGGTGAAGCGCACCATCTGGTATTTCGTGAACGTGCTTTTCTTCCAGAACCCTGCATTCCCGTTCCGTTCGCCAAAGCCGATCCTGTTGCGCCTGTTCGGTGCGCAAGTGGGGAAGGGGGTGGTGATCCATCCCAATGTGAACATCAAGTTCCCGTGGAAGCTTAGCATCGGCGATCATTCCTGGATCGGGCAGCGGGTATGGCTGGACAACCTCGATCGGCTCACCATCGGCAGCCATGTCGTGATCAGCCAAGGTGCCATCATCATTCAAGGCAGCCATGACTACAAGAAGGTGGACTATCCAACGTACAGCAAACCCGTGGTACTGGAAGATGGTAGCTGGATCGGTGCCGGGGCCATAGTGACCTTGGGTGTTACGGTGAAGAGCCATGCAGTGCTCGCAGCGGGAAGTGTCGCAACGAAGGATCTCGATGCCTACACCATTTATCAGGGTAATCCCGCTATGCCGGTCCGCGAACGGATCGTGGAGTGACCGTTAGCGCAAGCGAAGCATGAACGTCTCGTTGATCACCGTTTGTCGCAACGTGGCCCCGGTCATCGGTGAAACGTTGGATAGCGTGCTGGGTCAAACCCATCCGGATCTGGAAGTGATCGTGATCGATGGAGCGAGCACGGATGGCACCGTTGCGATCATCCAGCAACATTTGGCCGATCCGACATGGGCGGCGCGCAAACTGAAGTGGATCAGCGAACCGGACCACGGGATCTACGACGCCATGAACAAGGGCCTGCGACTGGCGACCGGCGATATCATCGGATTCGTGAACGCCGGTGATCTCTTAATGACCCCCGACGTGGTGGCCAAGGTGGTCGATGCGTTCGTGAAGAGCGGTGCCGATGCGGTGTACGGGGACATCATCATGGTGGACGAGACCGACATCACACAGGTGAAACGCACGTGGAAGAGCGGTACGTATCGGCGGGATCGGTTCAAGGAAGGGTGGATGCCGCCGCACATTGCGACGTTCATCCGCAAGTCGGCCTATGATCGTTTTGGCCATTTCAACACCGATCTGCGCATCGCGGCGGACTATGAGATCCTGTTCCGGTTCCTATACAAGAACCGCATACCCGCCGTGCATGTACCCGTGGTCCTGGTCCGTTTTCGGCTCGGCGGTATGAGCAACGGCAGCGTGCGCCATGTCCTGAAAGCCAATACGGAGGTGCGCCGGTCTTGGAAGCTGAACGGGTTGCAAGCGCCGCCCTTGTTGGTCACGCGCAAGCTCTGGAGCAAAGTGTTGCAGTTCTTCCACTAAGGCGATGATGGCGCTGTGCTCCGGTGATGTTCGCGTTCACCACTGAGCCCGCTGATGTGTCGAGTGCCCATTATCGTTCGTCCCATCTTTTCAGCTTTCCGACGGATCAGGGCCGAACGGGGCAACAGCATATGTTAGGTTTCGCGTCCTAAGCGCAGTTGGATCAAAAGTGAAGTAGGATGTTCAAGACTAAGGTCCCCTCGGTTTACCTACCGGTTGCCGTTCTGGCCGGATCAGTGATGACCATCCTCGTTTCCGGGTTCATGGCGAGGAACGTCCACGGCGTGAAGGCCACACCAGTGGCCCCATCGAGTGAGAAGGCCTGTGAAATGCGTTTCATGCGCATCGACGGCTATGACAAGATCCGGCCATTGTTGGCTACGGAGCAGATGTGCGAATCCAAGCGCTATTCAGCGGTCAAGAGCGGTATCGCACGGTTGGTGGAGGAGCAGCGCGCCGCAGGGGTGGTCAGCGAGGTTTCCGTTTACCTGCGGGATTTCCGGAGGTCGGAGTGGACCGCCTACAATGGAGATGCGCTGTACCAGCCCGGCTCCTTAATGAAGGTACCGTTGCTCATGACCTATTTGCGCATGGCGGAAAAGGATCCCCGTGTCATGGCCAAGCGATTGGTCCTACCGATGGGGGCACCGTTGCCCTTCAAGACCCATTTTCCTCCCCGCACGAGCATCGGAAGGGGCAAGCCCTATGAGGTGAGCCAACTGCTGGAGGCCTTGATCCGACGATCGGACAATGGCGCCATGTTCGTTCTCCTCCAAGATATAGAGTTCGATCAATTGCACCGCACCTACACGGACCTCGGTCTACCGGATTTCTCATCCGATGTTTCCACCTACCAGATCAGCGCAAAGAACGTCTCCACTGTAATGAAGGCCTTGTATAATTCCACCTACCTCAGCATCGAGGACTCGGAACTGGCCATCTCTCTTTTGTTGGGGAGTGAATTCGACCAAGGCATCAAGGCCGGACTGCCGGATGGTGTTCAGTTGGCACACAAGTTCGGGGAGGAACGCGATGCCTCCGGTTTTCAACTGCACGAAACAGCTTTGGTCTACATCGGCGACGAGCCCTACCTCTTGACCATCATGACAAAAGGGCCTGATATGAAGGCGTTGCCCCAGGTGCTGGCCTCGATCTCTCGGTATGTCCATGAGGAGATGGTACGTCTGCGCACCCCTGCCGTTCCATCCTGATCCTTAGTGCGCTGGCCCGTTCCGAAGGACCAACACTGCTCAGGACCATGGCGGTTCCTGTGGAAGCCACGGATGCCACGTGCATCCAATAACATGGATCAGCCCTGATCTACGAAGGAGACGATGCCTACCTCTTGACCGTAATGACCAAGGGGCGCGATATCCACCAACTACCCCACGTGATCACTGCGGTTTCCCGCTAAGTCTATCCAGAGATGGTGCGGTTGCGGGGCCGGACGACGGATCAGTGCATCACCGGTATCGCCAATGACCGCTCTCCGGATACGGTGAACCAGTACCGTCCCGGTGAAAGCCCGGAGACATCCAACCGGAGTGGCAATTTTCCGGAACGCGACCCGCCAAGGACCGATCGACCGGTGACATCCATGATCGTCCATGTCGCCCCTTCTTTCATTCCAGTCCCTGAAATGAACACGTGGTCATTGGCCGGAATGGGGTATGCCGACCATGTAGGAGTGACTTCCTCCTTTACCGTCGTGATCAAGAATGGCTCGGATGGAACGGAGCACGGCGTGGAGTAGGTGACATTCACCACGTAAGTGCCTTGCACGTTCACATCGATGCACGGACCGGTCGTGATCAACGGCGCATCGTTCACATACCACTGCACAGCTTCGCCTTCCGGAACCGGACAGAGTTGGTCGCCGACTTGTACGATCTGCGGCTGCGTGGTTTCCGTGAAGGTCGTGGGCACCTCCACACCAACAGGCTGCACCCATCCGGGGCAAACGCCGGGAGCACCGCTGGCACTCCACGCTCCCGCAGTGATCACCATCAATGTGTCGTTCGTGGCACCGGAAAGGTCAACACCTGCATTGGTCCATTGGATATTCTCCGAGTAGGGCAGCCCCATGACCAACAGCACGGTGTCGCCGTCGCAGTAGTAGGCCCGGCCATTACCATCGATCGCATAGTATTCGTCCCCTCCGCTTATGATGGTCGGAAGCAGGAACACCCGACCATCCACAAGTACGGAGGCGCTTTCCGCAGTACAACCATCTAACGTGGCTTCCACGGTGATGGATTGCCCGCCGAAGGCATCGTTCACGAACAAGGTCGGGCCGGTCTGCCCGGCTAGCAGCGTTCCATCGGCATACCACTGATAGGCATCGTATATCTGGGTCGCCAACTCCAGGGATCCACCCGGGCACAGGATCGCTACGTCCGGTGTGATCGTAGGTGTGAAAAGGCATTGGGCGGTGGCGGTGGTGAATGCAGGACCGAGCAATAGGGTGGTGATCAGACGCATGGGATGGTGTTGTGCGAACAAGACGGACTACACCACGAGAACGCTGCCTTCGGCCCTCCAACTATTCGCGCACGATGCGCTGTGTCTTCACCAGCTTACCATCCATGCTCATGTGTACCAGATAGATCCCGGATGCCACAGTACCACCGTATCCACCAGCGTTCCCATCCCACTGTACGGTGTAGCGCCCTTGCGGCTTAGCCGCATCCACGAGGGTCACGATCTCCCGTCCATCGGTATCGGTGATCGCTATTTGCACCCGTGCAGCGCGGAACACGTTGAAATGGATGTTGGCCAGGTCGCGCATCGGGTTCGGGTGGATCGGCATCACATCGCCATCCATCCCAAAACGGTTCGGTTTGATGCCCACATGACCATCGAGAACGATATCGAACTGGCCTTCCAAGGCATCATCGTCGATGGTCGTGAGCGGAATGATGCGGAGTTCGGCATCCGGATGTGAGGCCCATGGATCGGCCGCGATGTAGGGATCGCCATCGAAGTACAACTGCGTCACCAACTCAGGGAACCCGGGCTTCGTTATTTTGAAGTGGATGTGCTTCGGGCGATACTGTGCGCCGTTCAAGTATGCTCCCGGCACAATGCTCTCGAAAGCGTATAGGCCATTGGCATCGGAGTACATCGTGCCGCGCAATTTGAACGCTGGCGAAGTGTCGTAGACCGCTGCGTCGTTCGCTTGCCACACCTCGATCATCGCATTGGGCACCGGTGTCAGGCAATCGTTGCTCAATACCGTGCCGCTCAGGTAGAGGCGCGTACCGGGTTCGTCAACTGCAGCGACCAGCGCCGTATTGGGTGACCCTGCGAGGTAGTAGGGACCGAGGATATCATCCGTTGTGGGCGCACAACCACCTGTTACTTCTTGGGGCGCGGCACCGAAGAGGCTCCGTGGCAGGATCAATGACCCTAGGCCGAGCAGGGATCCGGCCTTGAGGAAGTGGCGGCGGTCAAGGTTCCGTGTGGCCGCGGAAAGGGACTTCTTGGACTGGCTCATGGTACGGGTGATGGGGTTCAGTGAAGGATGATCCGTTGTGCTTTCCAGATGGATGGACCGGTTGCGGTGCGCACGATGTGCATACCGCATGCCAGATCATCCAGATCGAATGTAGCTGAGGAAGAGGCCGAATTGCCGCGGCGCACACAGCGGCCCGTGGCGTCGAGGATCTCAATGGAACCCAGCGCTCCACCGTTCGCAAGCAACAACGTCAAGGACCTGTCGTTCAGCATTAACGTAGGTGCGGTCGAGACCTCCTCGATGATATCATTCCCGCCCGTAAAACACGGCGCATACAGCGTGAAAAGCAAGCTTGCGCTACCGCCCGGAAGAAGCGCAGTATGCGGGCCTTCCACGCTGAAATTGCGCTGGGTGACGCCGAAATTGAATAGATCCCCGATCACGTCGTCCTGTTGCATGTCCAGCGTGTAGTTGCCGGGTGGCAGGCACAGATCGCTCAAGGCCAGTTGCCCGTTCATAGCATCGATCATCCCTATTCCTGTCCCCACGGTCGCGTCCCATTCATCGGTAACGGTCCAAGAGAATGAAGTGGTCACCATCGGTGGGTTAGCGATCCGGCTTACATACACCTGGATGTCCACGCATGGAGCTGGTGGGCACAGTGGGCTGGAGATCGGGAACGTGCAGAAGTTCTCTTCGTCGGGTCCGCTGTAGGTGAACAGCACGGTGCCCGTGAACGGCGAGGCGGGCAGTGTTTGGCCAGCGATCAACATGGAACTGTGCGTCTGCGGCCATTGGCCAACGCCGAAGAAATTCACTTGCTCGCGGGTCAGCGTATCGCTCATGGCATCGACCAAACTGAAGGAGGGGTAGCTGAAGAACGAACCTTCTGCGGCTTGGGCCACCACCTCTATCACGGAATCGTTGAACGCAGCATATCGAACGGAGAGGATGGTCAGGTCCGCGCAGGTGTTCTGCGCGGTCAGTAGATCGGATCCGGTCACGGACAAGACGCAGCACAAAGCGTGCGCGCTTTTCCTCAGGGTGATGTTCTCAATGCTCATGGGTCCTTTGTTCAGCGTTCGATACAAAGGTCCAGCAGCATGGGACCGACAACAATGGACGATCCCCCTCAGTGCTTGTACTTTTCGCGGATGTGGGTCCTGTATACCAACGGCGTCATCCCCGTAGCCTTCTTGAACATCCGGTTGAAGTACGCCGGGTCTTCCATGCGCAAGGCGTGGCTCACTTCCTTCACGCTCAAGCAGGCATGCAGCAGCAATCGTTTGGCCTCCAGCAGGAGCCTTTCCTGCAGCACATCACTGGCGCTCTTCCCCAGCCGCTTCTTCACCAGTTCGTTCAAATAGCCCGGACTAATGGAAAGGTCGCGCGCATACAGGCCCACCTGGCGCTTTTCCAGGAACGATGCGCCCACAGACGCGATGAAACGGTCCACGATATCGGTCGGCCCTTCGAATTGTGCCGTTGTGGCCTTGGCTTCGCTCCACCAATGGGCCACCTTGATCAGCAGGATGCCTAGATAGCCTTGCAGCACGCCGGGCAACGGGCCGGTCGTTCGTTCCGCTTCGGATCCGATCTGATCGACCAACTGCATAAGCTCGGCAAGCATGGCTGGGGTGATGGATAGTGCCGCTGAAGTCCCCGGTCGCAACTGGCCCGAGCCATCCGGCGCTACCGGCCGCCCGATCAAGGCCTCCTGCCCGAACATCACCACCACGCCCGAAGTATCGCCCGATCGGTAGAGCCGATGTACTTGACCGGGCGCTACAAGGTGTATGCACGGCGGACGCATGGGATGGTGATCCAGATCGATCATATGGTCGCCCGTGCCGCTGGCGAAAATGAACAGCTCATGGAAATCATGCCGATGGACATCGTTCATCACGTCGGCTCCCTGCGCCAAGATGCGCTCCACGCCGATAGCTACTGGACCCATGTCGGGCAGATGGTGTACTGGTATGACTTCCTTGCTCATGTGGGTCGTTCCTGTGATCAACAAGTAGGACGAAGCTTGTCCTTCGCTCGGTGTATGGGCTGCCCATAGGTCCAGCTCGGAAACGGTGGTAGCCTGAATGCTCGAACGAAGTCCGCTACGCTAAAGCCTTTATATAAGCCAAGTGGAGCGCCGCGCGGAATACCTTTTCTGAAAGGCGATCCAGGTGAGCGATCGTTGCGCCTTTCTGTCCCCATTTGCTGGGATGCGGCTCGAACGGCAAAGGATGATGGGCGATCAAGTCGGTCTGTTGTTCCAAGTCAAGCATCAATACCGCGAAGCCCTCTTCGATCCACAGCGTCATGAACGTGCGACCCGGTTCGCCGCCTGCCTTCTTAGGCCTGATCCGGTACGCGGCCTTGCCGAAGTGGTCGTACTCTTCACCATTGAAGTCCTTCAATGCGATGTACTGCGCTGTTGCGATGTCCATGGTCGAACGTTGTGCTTCGACGTTCCGAAAGTAGTCGGCCCACGATAACCCGATCTGCTGGGAAGGGATAGAGGGCATTCCTTTGTCACTTGAACCTTGTTCCGATAGGCGTGTACCGCAGCCAAAGGCTGTCGAGGTTATGCAATGATCAAGGGTCTTGCATCGCTACTGTACATCTCCACGCTTTCAACCACCACATCCATGTTACGCAACCTCTTCTTTTCTCTCTTTCTTTTACCAACGGTCGGTGCCATCGCCATTGAGCAACCCGTTACCACCAGCATCAGTGCCGTCAAGGTGTTCCTCAGCGGGGCTGAAGTGACACGGACCGGAAAGATCGACATGGCCAAAGGCACAAGCACCTTTGTGCTGGCAGGTCTCAGCGAAGAAGTGGATCCTTCGAACATCCAAGTCAGCGGATCCGGGGCGTTCACGATACTCGGTATCCAGCACCGGTTGAACTACTTGGAAGAAAAGCAGGACCGCGCCGAAGTGGTGGATCTGAGAGCCAAGATCAAGGCGTTGAACGCGGACATCACCAAAGAACAGAGTATGCTGAACGTGCTTGAGAAGGAGGATGCGCGCCTCGCGAAGAACGAAGTGGTCGCTGGTGACCAAGGCTTGGGCTTGGAGCAGTTGCGGAGCATCAACGAATACCTGCAAGCGAGACAGGAGGCCCTTGCCCTGAAGCGGATCGAACGCCAGGAACGCATGGCGGAGATGCACGGATCCTTGAATAAGATGAATTCGCAGCTGGGCCAGCTTCAAGGCAAGAAGACACGACCGACCAGCGAGGTGGTGGTGGAAGTGAGCGCAAATGCCGCCGTGGAAGCCACGATCGTAGTGAAGTACTTGGTGCGCAGTGCCGGGTGGAGCCCGAACTACGACATCCGCGTGGCCAATATCACCAAGCCGCTGCAGCTGACCTACAAGGCACAAGTGTTCCAGAACACGGGGGAAGATTGGACCACGGTCCAACTCGCCCTCAGTAGCGGCGATCCTGACAAGGACGCCATCATGCCCGATCTCTATCCCTGGCGGTTGGACTTCGGCTACCAGCAGACCGCAACAAGCTACACAGCACCACAAGCCTTCAACGCCAACATCCACGATGTGCGCGGGATCGTCCGTGATGCCAAGTCCGGCGAACCGATACCCTTTGTGAATGTGGTCCTTTCCGATGCGAACGGCCAAACGATCAACGGTACCACCAGCAACATGGATGGCTACTACGCTATTGCCATCCCGATGAACGGACGTACGCTGCGCTTCGACCTCATCAGCTACAGCACGCAGCAGTTCCCAATTTCTGCGGGTACGATGAATGTGAACATGGTGGAGAACGCAACGCAGTTGAGTGAGGTAATAGTGACAGGTGGTGTGCCTGCACACATGAGTAGATCCGTTGCCTTGCAGGACGCTCAAGTGAAAAGCAAGTCTCGGATCAGGGGAAGCAGGGCAGATGCTGGAGAGTTGTACGACTGGGCCGAGACCAAGGAAGCCACCACTGCCCTAGCCGAAGTTGTCACCGAACGCACCACCAACTTCGAGTTCCCGATCAGCGTGCCCTACACCATCCCCAGCGATGGACAGAACCACCAAGTGGGCGTGAAGGAGAATGAACTCGTGAGCAGCTACAAGTACTATTGCGCCCCGAAGTTGGACCTCGACGCCTTCCTTTTCGCACAGGTGACCGGATGGGAGGGGATGAACCTGCTGGCAGGGCCTGCCTACATCTATTTCGAAGGAACCTTCGTGGGCGAAAGCCTGCTGGACCTGACCGGTGCCGGCGATACGTTGGACATCAGTTTGGGTCGTGATCAGGGCGTTTCTGTTCAGCGTACGAAGCGCAAGGACTACTGCCAACGCCAGGTGATCGGTAGTAAACGCACCGAAAGTGTGGGCTGGGAGATCGCCGTTCGCAACAACAAGCCACAAGCCGTGGACCTGGTGATCATGGATCAATATCCGGTGGCCCTACGCAGCGAGATCGAGGTGAAGCTGGACGAGGCCGTGGGCGCTAAGGTGACCGCCGAGAATGGCTTCCTCACGTGGAAGGTGAAGGTGGAACCGCGCACCGACCAACAGTTCCCGTTCGGCTACAGTGTGAAAGTGCCCAAGGAGCAGGTGGTCGTGCTGGAGTGAGTGCAGTGGCACACATCCTACTTCGGAGGCGCTTGCCGTGTCTGGATCAGCCACTTGGGCGCCACGTTACGCCACGCCAGGTCGACCACATAACGCAACACGCGTTCATTGATCCTGTCGAGTTGCACATCGGTCCAGCCGTATTTGCCCAGTTTGGTCGCTACAGGTGCGAAGTGATCGGGTTCTTCCGCGCAGTAGTGCGCCTGTTGCGCCAAGGTCAGCTTCAGCACTACACGCTGGTCATCGATCCACACGGTGAGGTACGTCTTCTTCTTCACACTGAACACCGGCCGAGCGAAGTACTCCTTCTCGGCGGTGCCCGGCATATCCAAGGCCATGGCGCGAACGATGCGAGGATCCATGGTGACAAGGTAGGTGCAGCGGAGAGCTGGTCGGTGCACAGGTCGACCGCTCGCGAAAGCACATCGAGCCAACCACGATGCGCAACGGACCCATGTGCGGTCAGAACTTCGGACAAGGCACCACTTTGTGCTTACGGGCCTTTGCACGGCGCGGCCATTCGTAGATCATGCTGATCTCGTGGGCTCCGGCGCTCTTCATGGAGAGCTTGCTGATCGTGATGTCGTAGCTGTACGTAAAACGCAATTGATGCTCCGTTTCGAATCCTGCCATCAGGATCACGGACTCGCTGTTGCTGTAGCCTTGTTTATAGGCCTTTGCGATCGGCAGACCGCGGTACCACAGACCACCACTGACGCGCCCGTGTTCGATGTAGCCGCCCATGTCGAATTGGTCCCATTTACCTTGCGCTTTGTAGTGTGCGGCAAGGGTCATTTTGGTTTCGCTTCGGATCAGCTTGTGGCCATCCAACGGAAAGCGGTAGCCGGCGTGGACCGTGGTGCGCATAGGCAGGATCGCAGTTCCGTCAACGATCAAGCTCTGGTTGGGCTTGTTGATGTGGTTGAAGGAAGCACCCACCCAGAACTTCTCACTGTAGTACAAACCACCGGTCGCCAGATCGAGATAACCGACGTTCGGGACCAAGTTCTCTTCAACGCTGGTCGGCGCATTGTCCCGGATGATCTGATCGGCGAAGAGGTAGCCATCGGGCGCAACGGTGCGCATGGTGTAACCCGCGCGGAACCCGAAGCGGATCGCTTGCCTGCGGTTCAGACGGGCCTCATAGCTGTAGCTCATGGCTATGGTCGTAAAAGAGAGGCCATAGGAACCCGCCCTGTCGCGCAAGACCATGCCACCGATGCCGCTGTGGGCGCTGGCAAAGTTGTGGTCGTAGGCGAATGCGTAGGTCTCATAGCCCGGTTGCACACCCGGCCATTGCAGCCGGTAATTCAGTGCAATGCGATCCTGGAAAGTGTTGCCGGTCAACGCCGGGTTCAGGTATTGCGATGCGGCATAGAACTGCGAGAACTGCGGATCCTGGCAACATGCGGTATTAGCGGCCATAAGCGGGACGATGATCAGCAGGGGTCGAAGTGCCTTCATCGGAACAAGGTCAGATCGGTCAACTTCTCCACTTTCTTGCCGTCCACGAACTTGAACCAGCTTTGTACCACATAAACATCCTGTGGGCTGCATTCGCCACGGTAGAAACCATCCCAACCGATGCTGAGATCGGTGCTTTCGAAGATCAGTTCACCCCACCGATTGAAGATCCGCATCCGGAAATCCTCCACGAATCGCACGAAGGGGTAGAATACATCGTTGCTCAGGTCGCCGGTCACCCAGTTGCCACCACCACTGCCGCTTCCACCCCCACCGTTCGGATCGGGCGTGAAGGCCGTTGGGATCACCACATCATATACCGGTTCAATGGTGATCGGTCGACTGACCACACCGGTGCAGCCGTGTATGTCCACGATGTAGAGCTCCACATCGAAGGTGCCGATCTCGTTGAAGTTGTAGGCCGGGTCCATTACCGAGCTGGTGCCGCCATCCCCGAAGGTCCAAGAATAGGAGTTGATGCTGTTGCCCGTGCTCTGGTTCGTGAACACGATCGTGGGTGCGTCGATGTTCGCAATGGTCGTGGATGGAGAGAAGGCGGCAGTTGGGGATCCGTAGGCGATGATCTGACCACCGTTCGAACTGTTCGATGTGCAGCCTAACGAGGTGGTCACGGAAAGGCTCGCTGTGTAGCTGCCTTGCGTATAGATCACCTCGGGTGCCGGAACATGGCTGGTGGTGCCATTGCCCAAGTCCCACGTGTACACCACGTTGCCCAGGTCCAGCAGGGGGAACTGTACGCGCAACGGTGCGCAACCCTCGGCGATGATGGGTGGCAGTGCGAAGGACGGTGCGATATCCAAGCGCAGTCCGATGGTGTTCTGCAAACTGTTGCCGCATGCATCCGATACCGTCACTTGGATGTTCTGGTCCGCGCTGATCGGCACCACATAAGGTCCCATGCCGGTATACCCCATCGCCGACCAGTTGATGCTGAACAGACCCGGGTAGTTGACGAGCGAGGCGCCCACAGTAGCCGTTCCACCGACACACACTGTTGTGTCCCCATAGGTGATCAAGTCGGCGGAGTTCAGGTCCAACACAGCGATCGTCACCGGTGTATTCGGCCCGGAACAGCCTGCTTGATCGACAACTGTGAGCAATACAGTTTGAGTGGATGAGAAGGCCAGTTGCACGGTATCGTTGAAACCGAAACCGCCCCAGTTGAAGATGTAACCACCAGCACCACCTGTAGCCGCGGCGATCAATTGTGCGGGCGTGTTCACACAAACCGTGTCAGGCGCTTGCACGGTAACGGCGAGCGGCTGCGGTTGTGCAACAAGAGCGCTGGCCTGTGTTGTGCAGCCCTGTGCGTCGCTGATGTTCACGATGTAGTTGCCGGCTGGCAAACCGCTGATGTTCGCAGAGGACTGGCCAGTGAGCCAAGAAACGTTGTAGGCCGGTGTGCCGCCCGTGATGGTCAAGGACACCGTGCCGTTCGAACCACCAGCGCAGCTGACATCGGTATGCGCCACCTGCGCTGCGGCGAGCGTTGCTGGTTCGGTGACCGTAGCGGACATCATGGTGTCACAACCAAGCCCATCGGTGACCACTACGGTGTAGCTGCCTGCGGCGAGGTTGGTGGCACTGGCCGTTGTCTGCGCTTGCAGATCGTTCCAGAGGTAGCTGAAGTCGCTGTTCTGTGGGGTGAAGACGATGGTGCCGGTGGCGGTTCCGTTGCAACTTGCGTTGGTGGTGGTGAGCGCGGCTTGCAGGAAACCGTTGGACAAGGTGATGTGGACCACATCGCTCGCCGGTGGACAGCTGTTGTTCCCCGTTGTGGTGAGCGTAAGGTCAACACCGCCGTTGATGATCTCCGACGACGTCGGCATGTATTGCACCGATAGGCCGTTGCCCATGAAAATTCCGCTACCACCGCTCCATTGACCTCCAACAGCGTTCTGCACCGCGCCTTGTACGGCGATGGGATAGGCGTTCATGCAACCCACGAGATCCGGACCGGCGCTAGCGGTGTTCGGTTGGCCTGTAGCTACGATCGTCCCGGATCCATTCGCTACGGCGCATCCGTTCGCATCGGTCACCGAGACTGAATAATTTCCTGCTGCGGCTGAGATGCTCGCCGTATTTCCACCGTTGCTCCAAGTGTAGGAATAGGGTGCTGTTCCACCCGAAGGATTGACGGTCAACGAGCCGTTCGCATCTCCAGCGCAGGTCTCGTTCGTAGCGGTGACGTTGCCGAGTGCAATGATGTTCGGCTGGCCGATGGTGGTGTTCAATGTCACGAAGCAACCGTAGCTGTCCGTAACCACCACCGTGTGATCGCCCGCCGCTAGGCCTGTGGCGGTAGCCGTGGTCTGCGCCGATGGGTCCCACATGTAGGTGAAGCCATTGCCAGAAGTGACCGTTGCGCTGCCGGTAGATAGGCCGTAGCACGTTGCATCGGTAGGTGTGATGGCGACCGACGCGAAGTTGTCCGGCAAGGTCAGCAACATGGTATCCGATGCTGGCGGACAAGTGGTATTTCCCACCGTGGTCAACGTCAAGGTCACGTAGCCATTGGCGATGTCCGTGGCACTTGGCGTGTACTCGTAGTTGGGCCATGATCCGTTCATGGTGCCGCTGCCGCCGCTCCAGATACCGCCTGTGGCATTCACCACCGATTCATTGAGGTAGATCGGGAATTGACCAGGGCAGATCACGACGTCCGGTCCTGCGTTGGCTTGGTTCGGAAGACCGAATGCACCGATGATGGTGGATCCCGTCACGGGCAAGCAGCCGTTCGCATCGGTCACGGTCACGATGTAGGTCCCCGATGTCTCCGTAATGCTGCTTCCGGTATCACCGTTGCTCCATTGGTAACTGTATGGTGCCGTACCTCCAGTGGCGGTCGCCGTCGCCGAGCCGTCACCGGTCCCGAGGCATGCCTCGTTCGTTGGCGTTACACTCGAAAGGATCAGCGCTGCTGGTTGACCGACAGTAGTGGTCAAGGTCGTATCACAGCCATAGCTATCGGTGATCAGCACGCTATAGTTGCCTGCACCCAACATGGTGGCCGTTGCCGTTGATTGTGCGGCAGGGTCGTCCCAAGCATAGGTGAAGGTGGGGTCCTGTGGTATAGCCGTTGCGGAACCCGATGGTGTGCCATTGCACGAGGCATCCAGACTGGTGATCGAACTCGCGGTGAAACTGTTCGGGAGGTCCACATGCACGGTGTCGGTTGCTTCGGGGCAACCGGAGTTCCCTGTGGTGGTCAGCACCACATCGACACCTCCTGCCAAGACCTCACCGGGGGTAGGTGTATAGCTTACCACAGGCCACACACCGTTGAATGTGCCGGCACCGTCGCTCCAAACACCTCCTGTGGCGTTGACGACCGAACCTTGCAAAGCGACCGGCCCTGTGATATTGCACGAGATGATGTCGCTCCCCGCATCCGCTTGGTTCGGTTGGCCTGCCGTGCCGATCACCGCTGGGATACCGGTCCTCGTACACCCGTTCGCATCGGTGATGTCCACCGTGTAATTCCCCGCACCGCCCATGATCATGGATTCGCTGCTACCCGTGCTCCACGTATAGGAATATGGACCGGTGCCTGCGCTCACGATCGCTTCGGCGCTGCCATTGGCAATGCCTGCACAGGATTCGTCCACGACTTGGATCGTGGCTGCAAGACCGGGAAGCACTTCCACGGAATACACATAGGTCTGGAATGCGGGGATCGGACATGCACCATCGTTCACGTTCACGATGAACGGGTAGAAGCCGGCTGTGCCCGGTTGCGCGGTCCAGCAGACGGAAGCCGTGATGGGGTTGGTGCCGGTGAAGCTGAAGGTGGATCCGGGTAGGTTTTGTTGGATGTTGCTTACCGCTTCCAGAATGTTCGATGCGTTCGCATCGGTGATCTCCATATCGAAGCAGAGATCGCCCGATTCGCAGACCTGTACTGCGCGCGGACCGGTCTGGGTGGCCGATCCTGTCAGGTTGGAAACCAGTCCTGTTGCCGCGTCCGGCGGGATGTTCGCGCAGGGATATGCCACGAATTGCATGTCGCGCATGATCGTGCCGATCACGTTTCCGTTGCCGTCATACTCTGTTACCTGCACGACCACCACCCAGTTGCCACCTAGGTTCAAGGTGAAGTTGATCAGACCCGTTACGGGGTCGATGGTCAGGTTGTCGATCGGTTCCAATGGTGTATAGGGGATCACGTAAGGAATGGGATCACCATTGATCATGCGTGCGCCGATCAGTCCATAGGACAAGGAATCCGCCTCACTATCCACCGCCCCATAACTATAGGATACAGGGTAGCCAAGACACACGAAGGGGATCGCCGAGTTCGTGAACGTGGGCGAATCATTACAAGGGGCACCGGCACTGTTCAGCACCGATTCGATGTACATCTGGCGCGTACCTGGGCTCGTGAGGTTCACGATCGCGTTGTTCCGGTAGATGTTCGTCCATGAGATCCGCCAGGAATTGCAAGGTGGCAGGGTGATCGTCCCTGTGTAGATGTACTGTTGGATCCCCGGAAGTGTACCACCGTTGCAGGTGCTGTTGGGCAGTTCCAGGTCGCACAACTGGGAGATCTCCGTGCCGCCCGGTGTGCTAACGGTCAGGTTGCGGTTGCCGCAAGGGCTGGTCAGCACCAGGTTGTACGTGGGATCCACGTTGATCCCGGCGCAATCCCGGTAAACGAGCAAACGGATCCGGAACTGGTTGGGGCCTATGCATTCCCAATAGATCTCGCCACCGCTCATGTGGGTGGCGTGCGATGCCAGACCGAGCATCATCAGGATAAGGAGGAGTAGGGGTTTGCGTAGCATCGAACAGGTCGGTCGGTAAGACCCGCCTGCTTGTTCCTACGCAGGATATCACTGTCCGGTTACGAACGTTGTGTATTCACGATGCCTTCCCGGACATTGGAATCGATCATCGAGACACTCATTGCGCAAGAAGTTCCAGCACTTGCGCGTTCATTCTGGCGCACTGCGCGATCGTGCCCCTGTCGTTGAAATCCACGTGTTCGAATCCGGGCATGTCGATCACCCGTATGGCGAAGCGCTGCTGCTCTTCCACCGTGGGCAATACACCGGCATCTGCAGCTCCATCCTCCGCTCGCAGCGATGCGATCCTTGGCGTGTTCGTCCGTGGCAACGGCATCCGTCGATTGTCCAATGATATCGCCACTTCCACACGTTCCGGATACTTCTCGGCGAAGAGCATGCTGATGTCCCCACCGTTGCTGTGTCCTACAAGTGCCACTTGGTCCAAATCCCAGAGTGGATAGCGTTCCTTCATGGCATCCAGTACAAAAAGGATATTGGCGACCCCACGTTCCCAATTCGGCCTTCGCGCCACGCGCAGGTCGCCTTTCATGGGCAACAGTTCATCCGTGGGGTGTTCGTGTTGGATGCTCACGACCACATAACCATGCATGGCCAAGTACTCAGCAAGCGAAGAGAAGCGCAAGTAGGTACCCGGCAGGTTCGCATTATAGCCATGACTGATCACCACCACTTTCCGGCGTTCATCATCCAGCCCTTCCGAACGGTACAGCGCGATCGGAATGGCCCGGTTCCGGGCACTATCCAACAAGGTGAGCGTGTCCCGTTGGACCGCCCCGTGAAGCAGAGGTGCAGGTAAGTCAGCAAGACCGACAGTGGAGCAACCCAGCGCGAGGAGCAGGAACAAGCATGGAAGGATCCGCCATCGGGCCGTGAGCATGGTCGTCATCCGTGCAAAGATCATGCGCTTCCTGTTATGCGATCCCCTCGTTCGCTTACCTACTTTCGCCCAACGCTGCTCGGAAGGTCGACGGTCACACGTGCCATGCGAACACACGCACTCCTCCTGATCCTGATAGCTGCGGTCTCAGTGGCTCTAGTGATCGACATCCTCGATGGCTATGCCCCTAAGACCATCACCACGGCAGGTCTGGCCATCGGTTTGTAGGGCACCCTGGGATGCCGTCTCAACGGAAGCAAGCTCATGCAGATGCTCGCCATTTGCGGTTCCGTGCTGTACATCGATGTGGCGACCTATCGCGCCGCGATACACCAAGGTTGGATCGACTGACCGCTGGATAGAGCTTCCTGCTCTGTGCAGGACAAAACCCAGCGCCATGGATCAATCCGTTGGCATCAGGTAGCTGCGTTCAACGGGAACTTGCCCGGTGGAAATGAGCTGCACCCCGTCCCAGCGCAGGAATTCCGTGGTCATGATCCGCCGAAGCAAAGGCTTTGCGGGTTTGTCGCCATCGCTTGCCAATTGCTCTCCACCGGCCTGTTCGCTGTCGTCGTAACTGCTGGTGATCCGCTGGATGATGCCCGGCAAACCTGCCATATCGCTAGGGAACACGAGTGTTTGGTTGGTGCTGTAAACACCATCCGGAGAGCCCATCATATCGGCCACATGGTGGAACTGACCGCCGCTCCAGAATACAACGACATTCCCCGTGGTACACCCACAGCCACCTACGCACGGAACATCCAGCAAGAGCACATCATCCGTAGTTGACAAACCCATACTCCCGAGTCCGATCAATGCGCCGAACTTCCACGCAAAAGAGGGCAGTGTGGTGGTAGCCACCTCTTTCCCATTCTGCAAGGCACGTAAGCGATAGTGGTACTTCACTCCCGAAGTGTCGCCTTCCAGCGATACATGGTCCAGACCGCCGATGAACTTCACGGTAGCATCCGCATGGCTGCCGGTCGCATCTTGGGCGAGCAAGCCTCCCCAAAGCCAGCCTAGCTTCCCTTTGGCCTGCACACGATACCACGTGCTGCGGATCCCATTCAGCGTGATGGTATCACCACCAGTTTCCAAGACCATGACCGCCGTGCCGAGGGGTAGTTCATCCACCATGTGTGCCGTGTCCGTGGGTGCGGCACGCATCACTGCAACAGCCACTAGCACATGGACGGGTGCGCTTTCTTCCGGAAAAAGGCATCTTGATGCCGGTGTGAACCACACATCCAATTCATCCTGCGCGGTACTCAGTGATGGGGTGAACAGCAAAAGGAAGATCCAGTGACGCATGGAATAAGCGATGTTGCACCGATCAACGATGGAACAGGGTGGTACGGTATGTCCTTTGTCCAAGAGCTAGGAAATATGAAAGAGGTCCTTTTAACATGCACTCAAAACAAGGCGCGATCTGAAGATCATGAATGTACGAGCATGCTCAGTGTTATACACCGCACACGGTAACTTTCCCGCCGTAACGACATGGCCCCCACCATTTCCCTCCGCACAGTGCGTGTCCTGCGCTACATCATGCCGCTGCGCGAAGGAGGCTCGCTGCCGGGTCTCACTGAGGCCGACGATGGCTTCACGTACGTGGTGAAGTTCCGGGGCAATGGCCATGGTCCCAAGGCCTTGATCGCCGAGCTGATCGGTGGAGAGGTGGCGCGCGTGCTGGGTTTGCGTGTTCCTGAAGTGGTATTCGCCGAACTGGATGAAGCCTTCGGAAGGACCGAAGGCGATGAAGAGATACAGGACTTGCTGCAGGCGAGCCAGGGGTTGAACATCGGCCTGCACTTCCTGCCCGGTGCCATCACCTTCGATCCCGTGGTGACCAACGTGGATGCCGAAACGGCCTCGCGCATCGTGTGGATGGATGCGTTGCTAACGAACATCGATCGCACCGCGCGCAACACCAACATGTTGATGTGGCACAAGGAACTTTGGCTCATCGACCATGGATCATGCCTCTACTTCCACCACAGTTGGAGCAACTGGGAACGCCATGCAACAGGACCTTTCGACCCGATCAAGGACCATGTCTTACTGCCCCTGGCCACTCACTTGACCGAAGCCAACGAAACCTGTCGATCACGATTGACCTCGGATGTCCTCCGTGCTATTGTTGCTCTTATTCCCGATGATTGGTTGCATTGGGCCGACGCCGAGGGCACACCCGCGGAATTACGCACCATCTACGAGCGGTTCTTGATGCTGCGTCTGGAACGTTCCGACTTCTTCACCACCGAAGCCCAAGATGCACGCCAAGCACTTGTATGAATACGCGGTGATCCGGCTGTTGCCGGTGCTGGCGCGGGAGGAGTTCCTGAACGTGGGCATCATCCTGTTCAGCAAGCAGGCCAAGTTCATCGCCGTGCATGTGGCGTTGAACGAAGAGAAAATCCACTGTTTCACTGGGGATGTGGATCTCGATCAGGTACGCGAGAACCTGCACTCCTTCCAGCGCATAGCCGAAGGGGCGAAGGGGGGCGGACCGATCGCCGCGCTCGATATCCCTTCGCGTTTCCGCTGGCTCACCGCTGTGCGCAGCTCGGCGATACAGACCAGCAGACCGCATCCGGGCTTGTGTGATGATCTTGACGCCACTGCACTCCGGTTGTTCGAGGAGCTGGTGACTTGATCGCACCACCATTACGGGTCCAGATCCAAGTAATAGGAAGACAATTGACAACGATGCCTGCCCGATCAGTCCCACATCCACAAGGCATAGATCACGGTGCCCAAGAAAGCGACGAGGAATAGCCCTGCGACAAGAAGTCCGAACAAGAGCAACGAAGCACCCGTGGAAAGCCGAGCTAACCAACGCCACATGGTGCCAAAATACTTCTGAATGAACGGACGCTTCCTCGGACCCGTTCGAGGTCCATGGATGTCCTTTCGTGCTGCCCCACTGCCGGACCGATTGCGCCAAGTAACTTCGGGGCCGCAATCCGGAAAGACATGTTCGAGAATCTCAACGACAAGCTCGAAAGAGCCTTCAAAGTCCTCAAAGGCCAAGGCCAGATCACGGAGATCAACGTAGCCGAGACCACCAAGGAGATCCGCAAGGCGCTGCTCGATGCCGACGTGAATTATAAGACCGCCAAGGATTTCACCGATAGGGTGAAGGCCAAGGCGCTGGGCCAGAACGTACTCACCAGTGTGAGCCCCGGCCAACTGCTCACCAAGATCACGCACGACGAACTCGCCGAGTTGATGGGCGGGCAGAGCGCAAGCATCAACATGAGCGGCAACCCGACCGTGGTGCTCATGAGCGGCTTGCAGGGTTCTGGTAAAACAACATTCAGCGGTAAGCTCGCCGCGTACCTGCGCAAGAAAGGCCGCAAGGTGCTGTTGGTCGCCTGCGATGTATACCGTCCTGCCGCCATAGACCAGTTGGAGACCCTAGGCAAGCAACTGGAGATCGATGTCTTCAGCGAGCGCGAGAACAAGAACCCCGTGAGCATCGCGCAGAACGCGATCGCTTATGCCAAGCAGCACGGCTTTACGGCCGTGATCGTGGATACCGCCGGCCGCCTCGCGATCGACGAGAAGATGATGGACGAGATCGCCGCCGTGAAGAAGGCGATCCAACCGCAAGAGACCTTGTTCGTCGTGGATGCCATGACGGGCCAGGATGCGGTGAATACGGCGAAGGTCTTCAATGAGCGTCTGAACATCGACGGCGTGGTGCTCACCAAGCTCGATGGCGATACGCGCGGTGGTGCGGCCCTCAGCATCCGCAGCGTGGTGGACAAGCCGATCAAGTTCATAGGTACAGGCGAGAAGATGGACGCGCTGGACGAGTTCCATCCGGATCGCATGGCGGGGCGCATCCTTGGCATGGGCGACGTGGTGTCGCTGGTGGAGAAAGCGCAGGAGCAGTTCGATGAGAAGGCCGCGCGCGAGCTGAACAAGAAGATCCAGAAAGACCAGTTCGGCTTCGACGATTTCCTGGAGCAGATCGGGCAGATCAAGAAGATGGGGAACATGAAGGACCTCATGGGCATGATCCCCGGCGTGGGCAAGGCGATGAAGAACATGGACATCCCCGACGATGCGTTCAAGGGCATCGAAGCGATCATCAACAGCATGACGATGGAGGAGCGCAAGAACCCAGCGGTGATCAACGGCAGTCGTCGTGCGCGCCTCGCGAAGGGCAGCGGCACCAACATCGAAGCGGTGAACAAGCTGATGAAGCAGTTCGAGGAAACGCGGAAGATGATGAAGATGATGGGGGACAAGACCAAGATGAAGGCGATGATGCAGCAG
>Ga0209181_10002655_pt1 | contig 28887 bp, 23 predicted proteins | sample MAT05_FD_187208 | JGI IMG/M metagenome (GOLD analysis project Ga0209181, IMG submission 187208) | Freshwater microbial communities from Lake Fryxell liftoff mats and glacier meltwater in Antarctica - MAT-05 (SPAdes) (version 2) | ecosystem: Environmental > Aquatic > Freshwater > Ice > Liftoff...
GCATCCCGTGTGGTACTGTGCCGGGTTAACTATAATGGTGGTAAAATAGATAGCAGCTTTGGCAGTAATGGGTTTAAAAATTTCCCTACGGCACCAGGATATTATGTTACCAGTGTGCTGGTAAACAGCGATGAAAGTGTTACAGTTGGTGGATATGGTGATGAAGGGCAGCAGTCGGTACCGTCATTTATTACTTTTAAAAATGATGGGTCATTTTCCATTACCAGCTTTAATTATTTATTAGGGCAGCCGTTACCGGGCTATGGCAGTAAAAACATTGCTGCTAAACTGGCTACCATCAATAGCGAACAACGCATCGTGTTTGCGTATGCAAAACCAATTAATACCAATGGCCAATTCCATATTGCCATTGCCAGCCACCGACCCGGCAGTGTGGCAGCAGATCCTTTGGTCCACACACCCTGGCTGGGTAGTGAATTTGTTTCGGCGGAGCCAACAGAAATTATTACACTGCTGAACAACGCTGGCTTTATCGTTACTGGTAAAGCTACCAGGCCTAATGGAACTTTTGCCGGAGTGGTTATTAAATACAACATCGATGGAACGTTGAATACATCATTTGGCAACCAGGGTGTATTGGTCATCAATGGCAGGCAGGGTGGAAACCCCTGGGCCGATGCCACTCAAACGCCTGATAATAAATACCTGGCTATTGCCACAGCCGGCTTTATACCCACAGTGCCAGAAAAGACAGCGCTGCTGCTAAACCGCTTTAACAGCGATGGAAGTATTGATACCAGTTTTGGCACTAACGGTACCCTATATGCTTACCCATCGGATTATTCCCGCCAGGGAACCCAGGTGCAGGCTTTAGCGGGTGGAAAATTTTTAATCGGGGGTACCTATACCAATTATCAAAATGAACCCGGCATTGGTACTAGCAACGATGGGCCTAAAGCCACCATTTATAAATTTAATGCAGACGGTAGCCCGGATAATAGCTTTGGACCATTTAATAACGGCAAATATGCTTTCCCGGGTTACGTCGGACTTACTTATAAGGAAATGAAAGTAGTAAACGATGAAACATACATGGGAGGCAATACGTCGGTAACTACTTCAGTTGGAGGCAGGATAATGATTATAAAACTTTCAACAGACGGAATTTACACAGGTGCATACCTGGCGCCATTCAGATCGCTCCATCAATTTATTATTAGCGAAACTACTGGTAACGCTTACATCGGAGGTGGCCTTAATGGCAGCCCTAAAATGATTTGTAAAGTAAGACCACAGACCAGCAATATTGGAGGTCTTCCCGATTCATCATTCGGCACTAACGGCGTGGTGGCAATACCAGAAATAAACAGTGGTGAAATAACCACCATCTGCCAGATAAAACTAAGGCCGGGTTACATACTGGTTGCAACAGAATGGGGCCAGTCTAACAGTGCCAGTGCCACAAAGGGACTTTACTTTACATTGATTTCGCAGGCGGGAATAATTGATACCAGCTTTGGTACCAATGGTAATAAATTTTTACAACTGCCCGGCGCCACCAGCATACAAGCTCAGCAATTTAAGTGGACAGAAGATGGCAACAGGCTGCTGATATTTGGGCAGGCAACCGTAAACGGAAATGCGAACGAAGGCTTTATCTGCAAAGTTGACCTGGATGGAAATTTGGTGGCGGACTTTGGCACTAACGGTGTAATATGGACGAATGAAACCTTTGAAGACAATATTTTTTTTGACAACGCTCAAAATATGATCGCCATAAAAAATTATCAATTCTTTTATGGCGGCGCTTTGGCAAAGCTGGAGATCCCTGCCGATGTTTATAACAGAATCAAACAGGGCAGTTGGACAGGCACCATCAATAATGATTGGTTTAATTCAGGCAATTGGGCAGAAGGCACAGTGCCGGACGCTTACACAGAAGTGGTAATTGCAAATGGCAGTGTATTGATAGGCGCTAATCAACATGCATTTGCATACAGTGTAAGGGTGTTGGGCGGTGCCAGTGTTACAATGGGCGCTAATAGTACATTGGTTATTACTAAGAATAGTCCTTAGCATACAGCCTGGCCGTGCCGGTGGGAATGGGGATGTTAATTCCTTAGTGGCTTTCCACTCTTTAACACACTCTGTATCCTTTCCAGTGTTTTCTTTTCCCCGCATAAACTAAGGAATGCATCTCTTTCCAGGTCGAGTAAATATTGCTCTGTAACCAGTGTTGGTTCACTTAAATCGCCGCCACACATAACATAGGCCAACTTTTTAGCCACCGTTGCATCATGTTCAGTAGCGTAGTTCCCCAACCGCATACCATTGATACCGGCATACATTGCACCCAATGCGCCACGCCCTAAAACTTTTATATCAGTGCGTTGCAACGGCATTACATAACCTGCATCAAACAATTCAATGGCTGCATTTTTTGCATCGGCAATCCGCCGGTTGATATTCATGCTGATAACGTCGTTTCCTTTCCTGTAAATACCCAATTCGTAGGCTTCATGAGCCGAGGTGGCAACTTTTGCAGTGGCAATGGTAAGAAAGCGGTTTTGCAATGTATTGGTATCCACTTCCCCGCTGTGTAATTCATCAGAAGCCCTTAATACAAATTCCTTGGTGCCGCCGCCACCTGGTATAACGCCAATGCCTACCTCTACCAAACCTGTATAGGTTTCTGCTGCGGCTACTACTTTATCTGCATGCAAGCTCAACTCACAGGCGCCGCCCAGCGCAAGTCCATGTGGCGCCACTACTACAGGGATGGAAGAATATCTTGCTCTCATCATGGTATTCTGGAACATGCGGATGGCCATATCAATTTCATCATAATCCTGTTCGATGGCCAGCATAAATATCATTCCCACATTTGCCCCGGCGGAAAAATGCTGGCCCTCGTTGGCAATCACCAGCCCTTTGTATTTTTCTTCTGCCAGTGAAATTGATTTTTGTATTCCCTCGAGTACTTCGCCACCAATGCTTCCCATCTTGGTGTACCATTCCAGGCCAAGTACATCATCACCCAAATGGTACGTACGGCAGGCACTGTTTTTCCAAACGGTTTGATTATCGAAATTTTTCATCACGATAAATGCACTACCACCCGGAAGTTCTTTGTACATTTTACTGCTAACGTCGTAGCAGAGCCGCTTTCCATGTTCTACTTTGTAAAATGATTTGTTTCCGGCTGCAATCATTTCATCCACCCATGTTGCTACTTTAAAACCTGCTGCCTTCATTGCTGCTGTTGTTTTAACAACACCCAAAACATCCCAGCTTTCAAAAGCACCGATCTCCCAGCCAAAGCCGGCCATCATGGCATCATCTAACCGGTATAACTCATCTGATATTTCAGGAATACGGTGACTGATATAGGAAAATAAATTGAAGTGAAACAGGCGGTAGAACTCACCTGCTTTATCTGTACCGGCACACAATGCTTTCAGCCTTGTCTTCAGGTCCTCGATCGGTTTTGCTGCTTCAAGTGTTGCAAACTTTGGTTTCTTTCGTGGTTCATATTCAAGCGTGGAAAGATTCAGCGTGTGGATCTCTTTCTCCCCTTTAGGCGATGGGGGCATTTTCTTAAAAAAACCTTGTTTGGTTTTATCGCCCAGCCAGTTGCTGGCAATCATTTTATCCAGCCATGCAGGAATCGCAAACATTGTTTTGGCTTCATCATCCGGGCAATTTTCCGCAACCCCTTTTGCAACTTTTACTAAGGTATCGATACCCACCACATCTGCCGTTCTGAAAGTGGCAGATTTGGGCCTGCCAAATACCGGGCCTGTTAATGCATCAATTTCATCAACGGTTAATTGCAATTTTTCCATCGTGTTCATAATGGCCATCATACCAAACACACCAATGCGGTTGGCAATGAATGCCGGGGTATCTTTACACAGCACCGTTGTTTTGCCCAGCACCAAATCGCCATAGTGCATCAGGAAATCAACAACAGCAGTATCGGTATGCGGCGTAGGAATGATCTCCAATAACCGTAAATATCTTGGCGGATTAAAAAAGTGCGTACCGCAAAAATGTTTTTTAAAATCATCGCTTCTGCCCTCTGCCATTATATGAATAGGGATACCGGATGTATTAGAAGTGATCAGTGTTCCCGGTTTACGGTGTTTTTCTACTTCGGTAAAAACAGATTGCTTGATATCAAGTCTTTCCACCACTACTTCGATCACCCAATCGTACTCAGCGATCTTTGGCATGTCATCAGTAAAATTTCCCGTGGTGATATTTTTCACCACATCCTTAGTATATACCGGGGATGGATTGGATTTGATGGCTGCTGTTAAAGCATCATTCACTATTTTATTTTTATCAGCTTTTTTTGCATCGGCTGGCAGATCTTTCGGTTGGATATCCAGCAACAACACTTGCAAACCTACTCCTGCAAAATGGCAGGCAATACGGCTTCCCATTACTCCACTTCCTAAAACGGCAACTTTTTTTATGGTTCTCTTTGACATAGCAAGAAAATTAGTTAGTTAAACAACTATTTTTACAAATCGAAATTAAGCTATTATTGTTTCCTGCAAAAAATAAAAAACCACAACTTGTATTGATTCGTACAAATTGTGGTTTTGTTGATGAGACAAAGAAATTCAGCTAACACCGCTGCCGTTATCGGTAATGGTTTCCGGGCTTATAAAATGCAGCTTTCCTGTTCTGTCTTCAGACATCAGGATCATGCCATTGCTTTCAATCCCCCGCATTTTTCTTGGCGCCAGGTTGGCCACCACCACTACTTGTTTGCCAATTATTGCCTCCGGCTGATAATGCATTGCAATGCCACTCACTACTGTTCTTGTTTCAAAGCCGAGGTCTATTTGCAGTTTCAATAATTTATCTGCTTTCTCTACTTTTTCAGCGGATAAAATGGTTCCTACCTTCAGGTCGATCTTTGCAAAATCATCAAACTGAATTTCTGATTTCAAAGCCTCCCTGCCCTCTCCCGAAAAAACCTGGATAGACGACGGAAGGTTCTTGATTTCTGCTAATTTGGTAGAATCTTCCAATTTCGCAGGCTCTGAAGCCCCTCCTTTGGAGGGGTTTTGGGAGGCTTCTCCCTTGGAGGGATTTAGGGAGGCCCCAGCTTTTAGTTTTTCTACCTGTGCAGCTATTTCTGTATCATCTATTTTTCTAAATAATAATTCCGGTTCCCTTAAACTATACCCAACACTCAGTAATTTTGTTTTTCCTGCATTTTCCCAATCCAGCATTTTGTCCACCACTTTCATCATGCCTGTCATTTTCTTTGCTGTAGTGGGTAAAAATGGATTGATAAGAATAGCCAGGTTGGCCGTTAACTGCAAACACAAATGCAAACAATTGTCAATTGATTTTTGAGCCGTCTCCCTGCCCTCTCCCGAAAAAACCGGGATAGACGACGGAGGGTTCTCAGAACCAGTTTGTGCTTGCCGTTTTTTTGTAAGCCTCGATAAAATACTATTTAGAACATCATCAGGCTTGTTTATTACTTCATCATTTGTAAAACGCAGTACTTCAAACCCAACTTTATTTAATTCCACAGTTCTGTTTTCATCACTTAATTTATTTTCAGGAATCTCATGAATCAATCCATCCACTTCAACAATTAACTTTTCAGATAGACAAACAAAGTCTGCAATGTATGTTCCTATTATATGTTGTCTCCTGAATTTAAAACTATCCAATTTCTTACCCCTGATTATCTGCCACAAAATATCTTCCGCTTCAGTTGGCTTAGACCTGTGGTCCTCTACAAATTTTTTAAGCAGCCCATAAACAACAGTATCCGCTGTTTGATAATTATAAGGGGTAGCCTCCCTGCCCTCCAAAGGAGGGTTCTCAGGCTCTGAAAATTTATAAGGTTCATTGTAATTAGCTGGTTCCAGGAACCCCCCTTTGGAGGGCAGGGAAGCTTTTTTCGCCACAATCCAGGGTTCTTTTTCCTGCATGTATTTATTTCCTTTTCTGCTCAGATCAATCACTTCAAACAATGCCTCCCTGAATTTAAACTCTTCGATATTTTTCTCCACCCTAACTTTTGCATTTTGAATTTCTTCTATAAGCGCTTTATCTTTTTCATCCAAAATATCTTCATGCAGTTTGGGTACTTTGCCGCCGCATAATTTGTGCATCAGTACCCAGGTGCGGTTGACAAAATTGCCAAAGATGCTCACCAGTTCACTGTTATTCCTGTCCTGGAAATCTTTCCACGTAAAATCATTGTCTTTTGTTTCAGGTGCATTGGCGCACAATACATACCGCAGCACATCTTCACAACCAGAAAAATCTTTGATATACTCATGCACCCAAACGGCCCAGTTGCGGCTGGTACTTACTTTCTCTCCTTCGATATTTAAAAATTCATTGGCAGGCACATTGTCCGGCAATACAAATCCGCCATGCGCTTTCAGCATCGCCGGAAAAATAATACAATGGAAAACAATGTTATCCTTGCCAATAAAATGAACCAGCCTGGTATCGTCTTTACACCAGTAATCAGCCCATTGGTCTGTCAATTCTTTTGTTGCACTGATATATCCGATGGGGGCATCAAACCATACATACAACACTTTTCCTTCAGCATCCGGCAATGGAACTTTTATGCCCCAGTTGCTGTCCCTGGTCATGGCACGGCTCTGTAAACCGCTATCCAGCCAGCTTTTGCATTGGCCATATACATTGTGCTTCCATTCTTTATGCCCTTCTAAAATCCATTCTTTCAGCCACGGCTCATAATTCTGTAAAGGGAAATACCAATGTTTGGTTTTCTTTTTCACAGGCGTTGCATCGCTCAAAGCACTTCTTGGATTGATCAATTGATCCGGTGATAAAGCACTGCCGCATTTTTCGCACTGGTCGCCATAGGCATTGGCATTACCACAAACCGGGCAGGTACCCACGATGTACCTGTCTGCTAAAAATGTTTGCGTAGTTTCATCGTAATACTGTTCGGTTTCCTTTTCTTCAAACAAACCATCATCGTACATTTTCTTAAAAAATGCGGCGGCCGTTTCATGATGTACTTTGTTGGACGTACGGGAATAGATATCAAAAGAGATACCCATCTGCCCCATGCTTTCTTTTATCAGGCCATGGTACCTGTCTACCACCTGCTGCGGGGTGATACCTTCCTTCATAGCACGGATGGTAATGGGCACGCCATGTTCATCGCTGCCACCAATAAATTTTACATCTCTTTTTTTTGCCCTCAAATAGCGTACATAAATATCTGCCGGTAAATAACAGCCGGCAAGGTGGCCAATATGCACGGGGCCATTGGCATACGGTAATGCTGCAGTAACTAAATATCTTTTTGGATCGGTCATAATTTCATTTTGTTCGTCTTAACGGGGATTTAGGTGGATTGGAAAGACTAAAAGGATGTGCTTTCAATCATACCAATAATTTCAACAATGTAAATCCCGTTAAACGAGTTTGCAAAAATACCTTAATTGACTTCAAAGAACAAACCATAAAAAAAGCCACTCCAAAAATGAAGTGGCCAAATGAAAAACAGAACCTCTAAGTTACCTGTCCATTTTGCTCAATGAAGCTTTCAGGCCGGGGACGGATATTGTTTCAAACCGAAATCCTGATAATTCTTCTTTATTAATGGTTGCTGGTTGTAATGCGTAAACGGTTTCCCCTGTTTTATTGATGCCGATGCTAATCACTTTTACGGTCTCCCCTTGGGGCACATGGTCGAACAACACCCGGTTACCATCAGCATACCCATTCATCATTGATTTGATTTGATCGAATACCAAAATGGTATAATAATTATTTGCATCATCGCCCAAGTCAACAGCATACTGTATTTTTTCTCTTGAGTCGTTATAAAAACGGTCGCAGTTTATCCAGCCCAATTTTGTAATGTTTACGCCGTATTTGTTCTGCATTGTTTTCATTAAATCTGCGTGTTGCGGTTGCAGCCGGTAATAAACACCACTATTTATTTCGTTATCCCTTACTGAGGTTTCATTTACCGTAAATTGCCTTGTTTTACCAGTCAGTTGATACCTGGCCGCTGTTTGCTCATCCATCCAGATCGAATCGCCAATCCTGTTGGCATATCCACTGATAAATTCTCTGTCGGTAACACCGCTGATAAACCTGTGCCTTACAGACGATCGCAGCCTTACTTTGTAATAACCATATTTATCTTTCAATAATTGCTTCAGCGCATCTGCGTCAAGCCTTAAGCTGTCGTAGTCAACAATAAAATACCAGATCTGCCCGCCAGCTTTTTCTTTAATCTTGAATGGCTGATCAATAATATTAAGAACCCTTAGCTCTGTTACTATTTTTTTCCGGGAAAAATATTGGTACTGCGGCAGCCAGTTCACTCCGCTTGTATTGTTTCCTGTGGCTTCAACATTAAAGATTTTATTTCTAGGGGGAGCTGCTTCACTCAAAGTGCCAGGTTGAATTTCTCCATTAAATAACTGCATGCCGTTCATGTGGCTGCTGGTATCAGTCATATAAAGCCTGATTGGATTGGTGGGGTCAATTGCCACATCATTGTCGTTGAGTGTGGCTTTTAATTCCACCATTCCGCCAGTTATCAACTGATCTTTATCACTCAGCGTATTCAACTGGTTTAAGATAATATCCGATTCCCTGTAAAATTCTTTCACGGTAAGTACAATACCGCTTTTGCCACCAACACTCCGGGCAGGGATCAACAAGGTAGTTCCTTCTGCAAACTGGATCAGGTTGTCCCTGCTGTTATCAATCAAAAATCGTTGTGCATCTTTTTTCAATTGAGTAAATAAATTTTGTAACAGTTGCGCCCTGTTAACAGCGATGGCTGCACTACCTGCTTCTTTACCCGGACAGTTTTCACAAGCTGTAAAATTTATTTTCATGTTAGCGAAAACAGCCTCATCATCGTTGTTGAAATATTTACTGCTGTCCGTATGCTGAGCCTTCCCACTTTTATCGCTGACTATTGGCCTGGACAGCTTAGTTTTTTCCGCTGTTGTATCCGTTACAGGAACTACAAAAGAAACTGCTGACTTTTCACTTGCGGTAGTATTGTCAGCAACATTATTGCTGCCACCCATATTCCCGCTGTTAAACGACTGGTATAAAAAAGTACCTCCCACCAGCAGTAACAATGAAATGATTGCGCCGCCGATGATCGTGCCAGTGGAGGTGCCTTTTTTAACAGCGATTGCTGCAGGCTGAAGCAGCGCTTGCATTTGCTGCCAGTGATCTTCCATATTACCGAGGTCTGGCTGCTGCTGATTGTCTAATTGCCTAAGTGTATTTTCTATGTTGTTATCGTGTTGCATTGACAGTTAGTTTGTTTTCATACATTTTTTCAAATTTTTTTTTCAATGCAACTTTGGCTTCACTTACATGCCATTTGCTGGTACCCTCGCTGATGCCTAATTGCTCCGCTATCTGTTTATGGGTGAACCCATCATAAATAAATAGTTTAAAAACAGTGGCTGTAGCACCCGGTAACAAGGCGATCACCTGCTGTACTTCTTTGGCCGAAACCAGGTTAAAAACTTCCGGTTCAATGCTCACATCCTCTTGTACAGTATGCGGAATGGTATGCCGGAAAATATTTTTCTTTTTGCAAAAATCGATGCAACAGTTTACCACGATTGCTTTAATCCAGCCGCCCAATTTTCCTTCCTCACTGTAAGTACTGATATTCTTAAAACCTTCAGCATGGCATTATTATAAATACTGCCTGCACCGTCTGCATCTCCGGCATAGCGGAAACATATCTTTATCATTACCGGATAAAAGTGCTTGTACAATTGCTGCTGACTTTGTAAATCCTCCCTTTTGCAGCCCTGAATGATTATTTGAAGTGAATTTTCCAAGTATTGTTTTTACAGTTAAAGAATCCTTCTGTAATATAAACTGCTTATGGTAAAAATAAGGTTGGGTAAATGTGAAAATATTTTTACAGCACACTATTTAAGGCGCAAATCCGCAACCAGCAAGAGTAGCCTCCATCTACTTCTTCTCCGCCCGATTTTTTCGGGAGAGAAGTAAATAAACGGTGAGGACTTGCAGTTTATGTTTATTAAGCAATATTTTTAAATGAGTTGCCCGGGGATTCATCCCAGGGCAACTCATTTAACCAAAACCAAGCAGCACTATTATTTCATTTCATTGATCTCTACCTGCGGTGATAATATTTTATTGCATTTTTCCACCACTAATTCCTTTGCAAGCCTAAACATAGCAGATTGCCTGGTATCAACTGATGAAGCGCCAATCTTTACATCATATTGACCGGCTTCTGCAATCCAGGAAGTACGGTTGGTATCAAATGAGGCAAGGTCTTTTGCAGCAATTACAAAGCGGATGGTTTGTTTCTGCCCTGGCTGCAACAAATTGGTTTTTGCAAAACCTTTCAGTTCTTCCTTCGGCTTGTTCATTTTTAATGCAGGTGCAGAAAGATATAATTGCACCACTTCTTTGCCGGCAGTTTTTCCTGCATTGGCAATGTCGATAGTTACAGCGATGTTTCCTTTAAAATCAGCACTGCTTAACTTTAAATTACTGTACGTAAAATTGGTATAACTTAATCCAAATCCAAATTCATAGGCAGGTTTTATGTTGAAAGTATTGTAATAACGGTAGCCAACATAGATACCCTCTTCGTAAGTCACTTCAGTTGGTATTGCCTTCATACCAAACATCCCGGTAGTCGCTTTTTCAGGGAATTCTTTGCCGGGAAAAGTTTTTGCGGATGGTTCATCGGAATACTGGGCCGGGAAAGTAGTGGCCAATTTACCGGAAGGATTTAGTTTGCCGCTTAATACATCTGTTACTGCGCTACCAGCTTCCATGCCTGGCTGCCAGGATAATAATATGGCATCCACTTTATCACGCCAGCTTGCAGTTTCAATTACGCCGCCTGCATTAATAATGAGCACCACTTTTTTATTTTTTGCATGAAATGCAGCCATTACTTTATTTATTAACAGGCTTTCTGCTTCTTTTAACTTGAAATCATTTTCCACTTTCCTGTCGCTGCCTTCACCTGCATTTCTGCCAATGGTGATTAAAGCAATATCGGCTGAAGCTGCTTTTGCAGTGAGTTCTGCATCATCAATCTCCATTTCATTGATCCTTGGTGTTGGATTCATAAACTCTTCAAAGAAATTTTTATTCGGTTGTTTTGCTTTCTCTGTTTTTACATAAGCGGCATAAGCAGCAGTCAATGCATCATCCAGTGTATACCCGGCTTTGGACAAACCTTCCACCAGCGATACGGTGTATTCTTCATTCACATCGCCGCTGCCTGTGCCGCCACTAATAAAATCGTAAGAAGTAATTCCAAATGCTGCAATACTTTTTGTCGCCTTTGCAATTGGTAGTGCATTGCCGTCATTTTTCAGCAATATCATTCCTTCTGCCGCTGCAGTTCTGGCCAATGCTGCATGTGCTTTTAAATCGGGATTATTTGTAAAAGTATATTTTTTAAACGCCTGCGATTGAAGAATATAACTTACCATCCGTTCTGCATTTGCATCAAGGATTTTAATATCAAGGCTTTTGTCATTGATGGCATCTGTTATAGCTTTTTTTTGTTGCGGCGTTCCGGGCATCAGTAAATCATTCCCAGCTTTCATTTGAGCCACCGCATCTGTGCCACCAAACCAATCTGTCATTACCAGTCCTTTAAAACCCCACTCTTTTCTTAAAACTGTTGTCAGCAAATCATACGACTCTGACGTATACGTTCCATTTAGTTTATTGTAGGAGCTCATCACTGTCCAGGGCTGAGCTTCTTTTACCGCTATTTCAAAACCTCTTAAATAAATTTCTCTTAATGCCCGTTCACTCAAAATGCTGTTGCTGGTATTCCTGTTGCTTTCTGCATTGTTCACTGCAAAGTGTTTAATAGAAGTTCCCACACCATTTGATTCTATTCCATTTACCATTGCCGCTGCCATTTTCCCGGATACGAACGGATCTTCAGCATAGTACTCAAAATTCCTTCCGCCCAAAGGGTTGCGGTGAATATTCATACCGGGTGCAAGCAATACATCTACACCATATTCTTTTACTTCATTACCCATTGCTTTGCCTACCTGCTCTACCAGTTTGATATCCCAGGTAGAAGCCAGCAATGTAGCAACCGGCCACGCTGTTGCATAATATGTTTTTGTATCGTCTTTACGGGTTGGGCTGATGCGCAAGCCGGCCGGCCCATCCGCTACAACTGTTGCAGGCAAATTTAAACGTGGAATGGCAAAAGTAGTTCCGGCTGCACCTTCTACCTTATCCATCGTTTGGCCAATGCCTGTACCTCCGCCCTGGATTATTCCGGGCAGTTTCATTCCCATACCCACCAATAAGTTCACTTTTTCTTCGGTAGTCATTTTGGCAACCAGTGCCTTTACCCGGGCCGGCGTTACCGTTTGTGCCTGGCACATGTGTATGCTAACGATCAGCATACCCACTGTTATACATCTCTTTTTCATAATAGCAAGTGTTATATTTTATCATTGCGTTAATATGACATAATGATAATAAATATATTTTACTTTCAAACAAATATTTTAATTTCCGCCTGTAAGCACAAACAGAAGTTGTATGAGTTTTGAAACAGAAATTACCAGCCACTTCAGCAAAGGCCATGAGTTGTACCTGCGGAATATTTCGGTAGACTGTGTGATATTTGGCTTTCATGAAAACGAACTGAAAGTATTACTGCTGCAGGCCAAATATGCAGGCATTTGGGCATTGCCAGGTGGATTTATCCTGAAAGAAGAACACATGGATGAATCAGCCAAACGGATATTGAAACACAGAACAGGGCTGGACAATATTTATATGCAGCAGTTCCATGTATTCAGCCAGCCGGATCGTTCCACAAAAGAAACAAACAGGCAATTCTTAAATAATGTAGGCATTGAAATGAAAGAGAGCTGGATGTTTGAGCGCTTTTTAACTGTTGGCTACTCAGCCCTGGTTGACTTTACTAAGGTACAACCTGTACCGGATGTATTTTCTGCGGCCTGCGAATGGTTCAATATTCATTCGCTGCAGGACATGATTTTAGATCACCGTGAAATTTTGGATACCGCCCTGCAGCAAATGCAAACCAACCTTAATTATCATCCAATCGGCTACAACCTGTTACCCGAAAAATTCACCATGCCCGAATTACAAAAATTATATGAAACGATACTCGACAGGAAATTAGACAGGCGGAATTTTCAGCGAAAAATAACAGGCACAAAAATTTTAAAAAAACTGGATGAAATAAAAAAAGGAGTGGCACACAAAGCCCCTAATTATTATAAGTTTGATTTGAAGAATTATAAAAAGGCTTTGAAAGGTGGAATGGGATTTCAGTTGTAGTTATTAGTCGTTTAGAAGTTAGTAGTATTGCGGTACTGCTAAATAACAAACCATCCCTTCTATACTGGTTGAATTAAAAAAATACCGTGAAAAGAAAACAGTTTATCACCTCGCTTATTCCTGCTGCTGCTGCATTTCATCCGCTGCAAGTACCGGCTGGCAATGAAGATAGACCAACAGAAAGCAATGCGGTGATTCCTGCTTATTTAAAGAAAGGCGACCGCATTGGCATCACCTGCCCGGCGGGTTTTATCACAGCAGAAGATATAGCCCCTGCAGTGACAAAAATAAAAGAATGGGGCTTCGACGTAAAGGTGGGCAACACCGTGGGTAAAAAAGATTTCACATTGGGTGGTACAGATGAAGAAAGAAAACAAGATTTTCAGCAACTGTTGGATGATAAAAATATTAAAGCCATCATGTGTGCAAGGGGTGGCTACGGCAGTGTACGGATTATTGATGCGCTTGATTTTACAAAATTTGCTGCCAAGCCAAAATGGATCATTGGCTTCAGCGATGTAACCTTACTGCATAGCCATATCAACCGCAACTTTGGCATTGCCACCATTCATTCAAAAATGTGCAACAGCTTTCCCGCAGACTGGAAAAAAGCAGAACCCATTCAAATGGAAACCATCGAAAGTATCCGCCAGTGTTTGGAGGGTGAAAAAATAAATTATCCCATTGTACCCAACAGCAATAATAAAACCGGAAATGCATCTGGTATATTGGTGGGTGGAAATTTAAAAACCATAGAATCGTTGGGCGGGAGTAAAAGCGACCTGGTTACAAAAAATAAAATACTGTTTGTGGAAGATACCGGGGAATACCTGTACAGCATCGACCGCATGTTTTGGAATTTAAAACGCACTGGGAAATTAGATCATCTCAACGCTTTGATTATTGGCGGTTTCAAAATAAAGAAAGAAGAAACCGAAGCAGAGGCGTTTGGAAAAACGCTTGAAGAAATTGTACTGGAAAAAGTTAACGAGTTTAAGTACCCGGTTTGTTTTGATTTCCCAGTGGGGCACCAGAAAAATAATTTTGCTTTGAAGTGTGGGGTAAGGCATTCACTAAAAGTGAAACCTCTTAATTGTGAATTGAAAGACATTACTTTTTAATTCCCGGCAAAGGGTGCATTTCAAATTGTCGTTTCCGTTTGTCTAAAGTGGTCGGTGGGGACACCGATCACGGCTGTTTGCCCTGGCTGGTGTCTCCACCAGCCAGCGACAATTTGAAATGCACCCCCGGCAAACAACGGCTACAATCAGAAAGAAAAAATGGTACATTTGGAAAAAGAGAAATTATGGCAACAGAAGCGATTGAAAAAGACTATGTGACCATCAGGGTTCCGCAAGCGATTGGCACAACAGGTATTAAAAGAATAAAACAAAATGTAAAAGTTTTGGAAGCCAATACACAGGCTCCGAAAAGAATAAGCAAAAAAAGGATCAAAGAAATTGCAAATGAAGTAACTACGGCAGCCTGGGAAAAGCTGAAACAAAAAAGAGGCTTATAATGGTAATTATATTGGATGCCAACATCCTCATTACAGCAGCATTAAATATTGATGGGCCTTATTCAAAATTATTATTGGATAAGGCTTCTTTTATTGAGTTTGTTGTTCCGGAATTTATTTTTACCGAGATAAAAAAGCATGAATTAAGGATTTGCAACAATAATCAGGAAAAAATCAATAGGTTAAATAAAAATTTATTGCTGTTACTTCCTCAAATACTTATTAGCAATGACGATGAAGTTTAAGAAAAAGATTTTCAAACAGCTTTGAATTATACCAATGATGTAGATCCTAAAGATACCATCTATGTAAGCCTGGCCATTGCACTCAATGCTTTGCTATTGACCGATGATAAAAAACTACTGTATGCACTAAGAAGAAAAGGATTCACAAATATTATCTCCACTCCTGAATACAAAAACATTTTAAAAGGCCTTAGCAATGATTAAACTCCCTCCATATTTAAAAAAAGGCGATACCATCGGCATCACCTGCCCGGCCGGTTACATGGCAAAAGAAAAAGCGCAAACCTGCATTGAAACCCTCCAGCAATGGGGCTTTGAAGTAATGGTGGGCAACACGTTGGGCAGCAATTCTGCCAATTATTTTTCAGCAACTGATGAAGACAGATTAAATGAACTGCAGGCGATGCTGGATGACAAAAGTATTCATGCTGTACTTTGCGGCAGGGGCGGTTACGGCGTTAGCAGAATTATTGACTGGCTGGATTTTTCAAGTTTTAAAAAAAATCCCAAATGGATCATTGGCTACAGCGATATCACCGTTTTACATTCGCATATTTATACCAGGTTAAAAATAGCTACGCTGCATTCGCCCATGGCTGCTGCATTTAATGATGGGGAAGATAGGAATGAGTTCATCGCTTCCCTGCACAAAGCCATCACCGGTAAAAAGGCAAAGTATAAATGTCAGCCACATCCTTTCAACCAGCAAGGCACTGCAACAGGCGAATTGGTTGGCGGAAATTTATCATTGCTGGCACATTTGATTGGAACTGCATCCGACATCAACACAAAAAATAAAATTCTTTTTATTGAAGACATTGGCGAATACATTTATGGAATAGACCGGATGCTGTACCAACTAAAACGCAGTGGCAAATTAGATAAACTGGCAGGCTTAATTATCGGGGGTTTTACAGATATGAAAGACACTGAAAGGCCATTTGGAAAAACGGTTTATGAAGCCATCAATGACATAGTAAAAGAGTACGCATATCCCATTTGCTTTAATTTTCCTGTCAGTCATTCAAAAGAAAACTATGCTTTGAAAGTTGGCGCAGTTTATCAATTCACAACAGGGGAAAAATCAGTAATATTGAAAGAAGTTTGAAAGTAAGTAAATATGATTCTTTAAACTTATCATACAATGGATACATTAAAACAGATGCGGCAGGATGTTAAGAAATACATTGAAACGGCGGACGAAAAAGTTGTAAAGATGATGCATGCAATGCTGGAGGCTGATGCTGACAACAGTTGGCGGGACGCTATGCCTGACAATATAAAAGCTGATGTAGATGCAGCATTAACAGAGGCTGATACCGGAGAAGTGATACCTCACGAAGAAATACAAAAGCGATATAAGAAATGGCTTGTAAAATAACCTGGACCAAAAGAGCGTGGCTTACCTATGAAGCCAATATCAGGTATCTGGAAATAGCCTGGACACAAAAATAAATACAAAACTTCATTTTTACTTACCGATAAAAGAATCGCCAATCTGGCCAGAAATCCAGGAATCGGCAGTTCAGGAAATGTGAAAAACCGGCATATCAGGTTTACATTGGTTCATAGAAGAGTGGCCCTTATTTACAGACATAAACCATTGAAAAAAGAAATTGAACTACTCGTCCTTTGGAATACTTCCCAGAATCCCCAGAAATTAATTATAAAATAAAATTGTTGATTCGCTTGATTTGATTGGATCATTAAAGAAAAATAGTAATAATTTGATAACACTAAAAATTTGGGCCTGGTATTTTTATCATTATAATTTTGTGAAAAATGAACAAACCTTCACAACAGGAGTTGTGGGAAAAGATCCAAAACTTTCAAATTGATGACCCTGCATCCACCTTTCCCTTCTCCAAAAAGTTAGCAAAAGAAATTAACTGGTCACCTTCTTTCACCAACAATGTAATTGCGGAATACCGAAAATTTATATTCCTCTGCTGCATCTCCCCCAACGGCGCTTCGCCTTCAGAAATTGTGGATAAGGTATGGCACCTGCACCTAACGTACACCGACAACTACTGGAACCTGTTTTGCAAGCAAACGCTTAACAAAGAAATTCACCATTACCCCAGCAAGGGCGGCACTGCAGAGAAACATAAACATACTGATTGGTATGATGATACGCTGCAGTTGTATGAATCGACATTTGATCACAAGCCGGCGGCGGATACCTGGCCGAAAGTTCAATTGCAACCAGCCAACATTAACGAGCCTGTTTATACTATTGCAGGTTTCAACAGGGTTATCATTGGTTTTGGAACGCTCGTTTTATTGTATGCAACAGCCGTGGACCTCTTTCATACAAGAGGGCAGGATTTTCTTATTTATTATTTGGTGCTGGGAATAGCTGGAATCATTACCCTGTATATAACGCAGCGGCATAAAGAGAAACGGTTGAAAAACATCGTAGAAAAAAGTTGGCCACAAAATTTTACCCGCTTTCAAATGGCGAGGTTCCTGTATGGTTCACACAGGGCTTATCAAACCATGCTGATTGATCTGTTAAAAAGGGGCATTATAGAAACGCATGGCAGTGATTATAAAATTGCACAACAGCAGGAATTTAATTGGGAGCAGGAAGAAAATCCATTACTGCAACCACTGATGCAAACCTATGCTGAAAGTGATTTTTTTACTTACAATGAAGGGCTTGGCCTGGTTGACACGAATGCTGTATTGCACCCCGGCATTGAGCGGCTGCACCGGCTTTCAAAAAAAGTAGATTATCAAAAATTGATTATTCCGGGTATTGTTTTACTGATCGGATTTGCAAGATTTTTACAGGGCATTTCAAATAATAAGCCAGTGGGGTTATTGGTTTTTGAGATGATCATTTTTTCGATTGTTTGCTTAATGATATTGCAAAATTATTCCTACACCAGGTTGGTAAGGCTGCAACTGGCTGATTCCTGGGAAGTACAAAATGAGCAGGGACATGGTCACGATATCATCCGTAATTTTTCCATCCTGGGCCCTTCAGCCATTACAGGATTTGCAGAGTATGCTGTCCTCACCAGTATGTTTAATTCAGTAGTACCAGCACAAAGAAAGTGGACCAGCGGTGATTCTGCAGGATGCAGTGGTGGCAGCAGTTGCAGCAGTGATGGCGGAAGCAGTTGCGGCGGTTGTGGTGGGGGTGATTAATTTGTAAGTAGGCTATCCAGCACTGAATGAAACACCGGAAAATTATTTAAATTATGATGTGTGCCGCCTTCAATCGTTATAAACTGATCGGTTGGTTTTAAAACGGTTTTTAATTTTGCAGCACAACTGTATCGTATCACCACATCATCCGTACCATGAAAAATGGTGATGGGATATTTCACCTTCTGCAAATACTCATTGGTTGGGATTTTATAATTCGCCATCAGGCTGTTGGGATATACAGGAGCGTATTTATCAAATAACGCAGGGATGCTGTAGTAGGGTGTTTCCAAAATCAACTGCTTACATTCTTTTACAGCAGCCAGGTAAGCAGCGATGCCTGTTCCAAGTGACTTGCCATAAAGGACAATGCTGTCTTTATGATACCTGGATAAAGCGAGCTGATAAAGCTGCTGGGCCTGCAGGTATAAATTTTGTTCATTTCTAATTCCTACACTTTTACCAAAACCAGGATAATCTTCCATCCATACTTCATAACCCTGTTTAGTAAAGTTGGTGGCAAACTTTGCATAGCGGCCAATGTTTTCTTTGTTGCCATGAAAGTATATCACCACACCTTTTCTTAGTGAATCTTTCGGGAAAAATTTCACCAGGTTGAGTGTATCGGTGCTGTTAAAGGGCAGATCCATTTCTTCAAAAGGCACATCAAACTTCCAGGGAATATTTCTTTCCACCACTGTTGGATGAAATAAAATAAAATCCTGCAGGCAAAATAAGGCAAGGCCAATTACTGAATACAGCAATACAATAAACTTACACCATCGAAATAAAACTTTTTTAGACTTACTATTCATTGTGCTACTCAAATTTAAAAGCTCTTTCAAAGTTCCGCTTGGGGGGATTTAGGGGGCCAATATATCCCTTATAAAATTATGGTATTCCGGAAACGACGACAGGTTATTATGGCCGCCGCCATGTATGCGTATCAACGTAATTTTTCTTGGACTGAGCGCCTGTAATTTTTCACTTTGACTGATGGGTATCAGCCAGTCTTTAGTGCCATGTATAATATAGGTGTGGCAATTTACTTTGGGCAACCACTTATCTGTACGGATATGAAAACGCAGCACAAAGCGCATGGGCAAAATGGGCAGCAAACGCTGTACTGTTTTTCTAAAACTGTAATACGGTGCATCTAAAATTAAATAGCGGGGTTTGTTATCACTGGCAATTTTTGCTGCAAAGCCGCTGCCCAGGCTTCTGCCGTACACGAGTATGTGATTTTCATGGTAAGTGGCATTGAGTGTGTCGTACACAAACTGCATATCGTTCATCATATCCTTTTCGCCCCGCTTGCCGGTACTTTTGCCAAAGCCCCTGTAATCTACCAGCACTACATCGTATCCATACCTTGAAAAATCTTTGGCATATTTGGCCCAGCCTTTTATGCTGCGGCTATTGCCGTGAAAATACAACACAAGTCCCTGGGGCCTGGTCACATAAAAATGCAGCCCATTGATACGTACCCCTTCCTCCACATCAAAAAATAACTCTTTAAACGGCACATCATACTGATACTGAAAATTCTGCCCGAGCTTTTCTGGTTTAAAAATAAAACGCTCCTGGAAAAAGTATGCCAGTGCAAGTAAAACCAGGTAGCCGGTAATAATATAGAGGAGTGTTGAAGACAAATCGGTTTAAACGTTTAAAGTTTAAGGTTTAAAGTTGTTGTAAAAGTAAGATTAAGCACAACAGGAAATAACAATAGTATTTGAAGAGTCCCGATAAAAAACCGAGGCAGCAGAATATATTCAACAAAAAATAAAATAGAGAAACAAGCACTATAGCATGCACTTCCAACCTGCTAAACTTTCAACTTTCAACCTTAAACTTTAAACTTCTTTCTCCTTCTTCCATGCCTCCGTTCCTCCAATAAGATTGATCAAATTGGTAAATGGATATTTAGCCTGTAATTTCTGGATGGCGATCTGGCTGCGGATACCTTTGTGGCAGTAGACTATCACTTTTTTTTCTTTTTCAATTTGGGCCAAATGCTGTACAATACTACCCAATGGTAACAGGATGCCGCCAATATTAAACCCGGCATGTTCACCTGCTTCCCTCACATCAATGAGTTGAAAATCGGCCCGCTCATGTATCAGTTTTGCCAGTTCTTTTGAAGTAATACTTTTCATTTGTCACTGTGTCCGCCGGCAAGCGAAGCATTTTTGGTCATTAAAATTTCAAATTCCATTGCAGCCGCCACCGGGTGAGGGCTTTACATCTCCTCATCTTCCCCTGTATATACTCTTTTCAATTTCAGCTTGCTTACCGGTGCCACTATCAACGGGAATTTTTCAACCTGCACTTTACTTTGTTCAAGACCGAAACCTTTTTCTTCACTCAACGACAATTCCTTTACCCAAAAATATAGCCGCATGATAAGCTTCTCAAAAAATGGCAACTCATTATCCTGCGATAAGAATTTCTCCATCACTACAAACTGAAAATCTCCGACCACGTTGTTGCGCTGCTGGCTTTCATAACGGCTGGTAACATTTACTTCACGATTGGCCACCAGGTCTTCCACTACTTTTTTAAACATCAAATTTATTCTTGGTGCCATACGGAATCCAAGCCGGAATTCTACCCGGATAATATCGTTCGGAATGATATGTTCCACCGAATATTCGCATGTATATGGATCATCCAGCGTATCCACATGTACAAACCAATAAATATCGGCCCGCTTTGGTTTTCCGCTTAATATGCTGTAAATAATTTTATGTTCAATTTCCTTTGGATTGTTAGCGCTGGTCAGGTACACTAAATGCGTTGCATACTTCGGAACCGTAATGTCATTACTCAGCTCTTCCAGTTTGGGAATGTATTCTTCCAGCCTTACAAATTCCACATAACGGTTTTTGATTTTCCTCGACCTGTACCATACATACATCACCGTAAACATTAAGAAGCCGATCATCAACGTAATATAACCACCATGCACAAACTTATCCATCAGCGCAATTAAAAACGAAATTTCCACCACGAAATAAACCGTTAAAAACAAGTAGATCAGGATCGGACTGATCCGGTGTAAGACCATGAAATTCGCAAATAAAATTGTGGTCATTAGCATCGTGGTAATAATAGCCAACCCATAAGCTGCTTCCATCCTGGCAGACTCCCTGAAGTAAAGTACAACGCCAACACAACCCGCAAAAAGCAACAGGTTGATACCCGGAATAAATATTTGCCCTTTCGCTTCGGTGGGATAATTAATTTTCATTTTGGGCCATAGGTTCAACCGCATCGCTTCATTGATAAGGGTAAAAGAACCGGAAACCATCGCCTGGCTGGCAATGATGGCTGCAGAAGTTGCAATGATAACCCCCGGCACAATAAACCATTGTGGCATTAAATCGTAGAATGCATTGATACCCTGTGCTTCCCTTGCAGCAGTATCCATCAGTTTACCAGTGTGATGACTGAGCAGGCTGGCTCCCTGCCCGAGATAATTTATAACCAAACATGTTTTTACGAAGATCCATGATACCCGGATATTGCCCCTGCCGCAATGCCCGAGGTCGCTGTACAGCGCTTCTGCACCGGTGGTACAAAGAAATACCGCACCCAGCAACCAGAAACCCTCTGGGTATACAATCAGGAACTCAATTGCATGGTAGGGATTCAATGCCTGAAAAATGGTAAAGTCATCTGCGATATGAACAATTCCAAGAACGGCCAGCATGATAAACCAAATACTCATGATGGGACCAAACATTTTTCCAATGGAGGAGGTGCCAAACTGCTGCATAAAAAAGAAACCAGCAATAATACCCAGCACAATATATACGATGCTGATCTGCGACATGTTATTAAACCGGGGCAACTCTTTTAGCCCTTCAATAGCAGAGGTAATGGAGATAGGAGGTGTAATAATACCATCTGCCAGCAATGCTGCACCGCCGAGCATAGCTGGTATCACCAGCCATTTACGCCGCCGCCGCACTAATGCAAACAAAGCAAAAATACCGCCCTCACCCCTGTTGTCGGCACGTAACACCATTATCACATACTTGAGTGTGGTTTGGAGGGTTATGGTCCAGATGATAAGCGATAATGTACCAACTATCAGCGTTCTGTCTATTATTCTGTCTTTGATGATAGAATTAAAAACGTATAACGGGGAAGTGCCAATATCACCATAAATAATTCCGAAGGCAACGAGTAACCCGGCGGCGGTTACTTTATTAACAGGTTTGGACACACAATAAAATTTTAATTAAAAGGAAATAGCCGGCTGGAAATTTTTGTGAATTTACAAACCGGCCAGTCCTGTACAAAAGTATAGGTAAAACAAATATGATAACCGTTATGATACAATAATTATTGAATTCAGGAAAAAACGGGTTGCATTCAGGGCTGTTGTCAATACCTGCCCAACCTCCAAATTACCACCCGGGCATGCTTTCGCCAAAGCCCCGGCAATGCTGCGGCGGCATAGCATTGCATAAAAAGCACCCCTCATTTTACCAACAAATACTATTTTCGGGCATGGATAAAATTATATTGATTACGGGCGCCAGCTCCGGCATTGGAGCAGCCTGCGCAAAAAAATTTGCGGCTGCCGGCTACCACCTCATCCTCACGGGCAGAAGAAGCGAACGGCTGCTGGATTTAAAAACAACAATAGAAAAAGAGCATGCAGTAAAAGTACTAACGCTGGTGTTTGATGTGCAGGACCGTTGGGCCGTAGCAGCAATACTGGGCAGCCTGCCGGATGAATGGAAGCAAATAGACATCCTCATCAACAATGCCGGCCTGGCTGCAGGCAGGGATTCGTTTGAAAATGCCAGCATAGACGATTGGGAAACAATGCTCAACACCAATGTGCATGGCCTGCTGTATGTAAGCAAAGCCATTGTGCCCTATATGATCGCCAATAAAAAAGGGCATATCATCAACATGGGTTCCATTGCGGGCAAAGAAGTGTATGAAAAAGGTAACGTGTATTGCGCCAGCAAATTTGCGGTAGATGCCATCAGCAAAGCCATGCGTATCGACCTGCTGCAGCACCATATCCGGGTTACCAATATCAATCCCGGTGCAGTGGAAACGGAGTTTGCCCTGGTGCGTTTTAAAGGAGATGCCCAACAGGCCGCTGCTACTTATAAAGGTATACAGCCCCTCAGCGGAAAAGACATTGCCGACACGATATTCTACTGCAGCCAACTGCCTGCACATGTGTGTATCAACGACCTGGTGATTACCTGTACCCAACAGGCAGGAACTTACTATTTTCATAAAGACGCCTGACGTCTTTTTGCTTATATATTTAAAATACGGGTGTGTTTTTCCAGAACGGTATTTCGCAGTTTTTGCTGAACGCTGTCTTAGCACTGCACAAATGCAGTCAGCTATGCATGCAGAAAATATTTACCAACAACTTAAGTGCTGCTAAAATAATAAGCCATTTTCTTCGTTTATGATCATTAAGACCTGGGTACAACGATCGCCTGATTGCAGTTGTTAAATACTAGAACAGCAGCAATTAAAAAACTTACTTTGTGCCGCGATTCGCCCAATAATTATTTATCAATGAAAAACTTTACTCTTTTAGCAGCGCTATATTTTTTGTTTTCGGTGCAGGCAACTGCACAAAACGATCTTATCCGCAGGGCTTCCTGCTCAGATGAAAGCATCATGAAACAGGCAGACAGTGTAAAAAAAGAGTTTAGCAAAATGGGATTTGTTGTGGTAAAAGAAGCTTCCATGCAAATGGAAAGCGAATATGAAATGGCGATACTGGTGCCATTGACCGAAGGCAGTTTGTATCATTTTATCTTTATCGGCGACGCTTCCTCAAAACTGTATGAAGTAAGGATGTACGACTCGGATGAAAAGCAGGTGATCTATCAAAAGAAACGGTGGGGCGATGTGGATGGCAATGTGATCAATTTCCCCTTCATCCCGAAACTTTCAGAATTCTATGCCATACGCCCCGTACAGGTAAATAAGAGTAAGAAGAATTTGTGTGGGTATGTGATGCTGATGAAAAAGGTTAAATAAGATATTTACAATTTTTTTTGATATACTCCTTTATTTTTGAAAGGAGTTTTTTTATGTATGATAAAACGGTTGTAAGTAGCGCCCGGTTTAACCAAAGCCTCCAAAAATTTTCTCCCCGCTTGTTACCGATTGGTGTAGGCAGATAGGAGTTAAACGTGCCGAAACAGAGATCTGCACTGGTTTCACAAAACGAAGTTTGTTTTTTATTAGTACCTGCATTGCCGGAATGGTGAACTATTGATCATTCGCCATTGAATGTTGTCAACTTAAGAAATTTTATCATTGTTGTCCGACTAAATGTCTGAAACCCTTATCAAGCCTACATGACCTCACCCCAACCCCTCTCCAAAGTCCGCCTGGCCGGACGGACAGGGAGAGGGGCCAGAACCCTCAACGAGTAAGCATTCGAACGACTGGGTAGAGTTTTAGTCGGACAATAGTGAAATTTTATATTAAATTTTACGCTTGCATTTTAATGTGCCCACTCTTGCCAGTCCCAACCACAGGTCGCTGTATTGGACTTCATACATTTTAAATTCGGTATTGGTTTATATGATGCAGCAGGTAGGAAGGTAAAATAAATAGAACCGCTTAAGTGAACGACATTAATTCACCATTCACCATTCACCATTGACTTGACGCTATTTATCTACACCTCCTTATTCCTTATATAGATCAGTTTAGTACCGCCTTTCTCTGTTTCTCTTTTATCAATGTCGAATTGTGGTAATGACTTAAACAAGGGCGTTAGTTTTTGAAAGCCATAATTACGGGGATCGAAATCGGGTTGTTTTTTCAATAACAAATTTCCTACATCGCCCAAAAATGCCCAGCCGTTTTCGTCGCCCAGGTCGTTGATCGTGGAAATAATTAACTGGAGTGTTTTTTTATTGAGTTTATCTACGGCGTTTTTGGCTGCAGGTTTAGGCGCAGCTTTATCGGGTGTGGCAATATTTTCCACCACATCCGGCACCGCAATTACTTCCAGGTAAATAAATTTATCGCAGGCGGCAATAAATGGATTGGGCGTTTTCTTTTGCCCGATACCAAACACTTTCATGCCGGCTTCCCTGAGCCTGGTAGCAAGCCGGGTAAAATCGCTGTCGCTGGATACAATACAAAAACCATCCACTTTGCCAGAATACAAAACATCCATTGCATCAATTATCAGCGCACTGTCGCTGGAGTTTTTACCGCTGGTATAACTGTACTGCTGGATGGGAGTAATGGCATTTTCCAGCAGCACATTTTTCCAGCCGGATACGGTGGGTTTTGTCCAGTCGGCATAAATACGTTTAAAAGTAGGGGTGCCGTATTTGGCAATCTCTTCCATCATACCTTTTACATTGCTGTAAGGCACATTGTCTGCATCAATCAATACCGCAAGGCGTATGTCTTTTTGTATTTCCATCACACAATTTAAAACTTTTAAAATTAAGATACCGGCTGCAGTTTTTTATAGCAGCACCGTTGCGTCGCAAGCACTTCCACGGTATACCATTGGGCAACATGTAAGACCATTTTGCATTACCAATACTTCAGTACATTATTACATAGCTTTGCAGCACATGAAAATTTTTGACAGCAACAGCAAAATCATTATCACTTGCAGCAACCGAATTGCGCCTTACCTGCAAAAGGAAGTGGAAGCACTCGGTTTTAAACCCGATCGTGTTTTCAAAACTGGCGTGGAATTGACCGGCACCCTGCAGCACTGCATCCAGCTCAATTTAAACCTGCGTTGTGCCAGCCAGGTATTATTTTCTGTAACACAATTTAGGGCAGCCAATGCAGATGAATTGTATAAAACACTGGTGGCATTTGAATGGGAAAATATTATCGATGCGGATGGCTATTTTTCCATTACCAGTAATGTAGATAATGAAACGATCAACAATTCTTTATTTGCCAATGTAAAAGTGAAAGATGCCATCGTGGATTATTTCAGGAACAAAACCGGCAGCAGGCCCAATTCGGGATCTGAGCTGGACAAAGCCGTTATTCATTTATACTGGAAAGAAGACTGGGCAGAAATATTCGTTGACACTTCAGGAGAAACATTATCCAAACACGGCTACCGGAAAATCCCGGGTAAAGCACCCATGCTGGAAGCCCTGGCAGCAGCCACTTTGCTGGCCACTAAGTGGGACAGAAAATCTCCCTTCATCAATCCCATGTGCGGGTCGGCAACGCTGGCCATTGAAGCTGCGTTACTGGCCACCAACCGCATGCCCGGGCTGTACCGTTCCAACTATGCCTTCATGCATTTGGCAGGGTATCAAACGGCAATGTATCAAACAGAGCGAAATAAATTAGATGCCGCCATCATCAACGTACCCGGACTGCAAATCATTGCATCAGACATCAGCAGTGATGCCATCAATATTTCAAAAATAAATGCAGGTGCCGCAGGTGTTTCCGGGCTGATCACATTTGAAGAAGGCGATTTTGAAACAACAACGATTCCTGAAGATAAACCTGGTGTTATTTATTTTAACCCCGAGTATGGCGACCGCCTTGGAGAAGAAGCCGAATTGCAGGCCACGTACAAACGCATGGGCGATTTTATGAAACAAAAATGCAAAGGTTACACCGGTTATATTTTTACCGGCAACCTTGAGTTGGGAAAAAAGATTGGATTGAAACCGTTGAGAAGGATAGAATTTTATACCAGCAAAATTGATTGCCGTTTGTTTGAATACGAGTTGTATGCTGGAACGAGAAAACCCCCTCCGCCCCCTGAAGGGGGAACTTTGGAGTAAGTGGTAAGCAGGAAACTTTTATATTCAATAGTTTAATTTCACAAGCACGACTTAATAGTTAACTGGTTTTATTGCTGGATTGCTGAAAGCTGCTTTAATACAAATACTCCAAAACGAGAAACAAGAAACAGAAAATTGCTTACGGATATGAAAGAACTTTTAACCGAATATGCTTCCTATAATGTATGGGCAAATCAACAACTGATCGATACCATTAACGGGTTAACTCAACAACAGATCCACCAGGAAATTAACAGCAGCTTCCCTGGCATTTTCAAAACAGTTTTGCATTTGCTGGATGCAGAAAATATCTGGTGGCAGCGCCTGAAACTGGAAGAACATATTCAGCAGCCCAGCGATTCTTTTACCGGCGACTTTGCTGCGCTGCAAAAAAAATTGCTCCATCAATCAGCCCTCTTTGAGGAATGGGTAAATCATGCCAATGAACACCAGTTGCAGCATGTATTTGCTTATCAGCGCAACAAGAAACAGTACAAAGAACAGGTAGGCCAGGTGTTACTGCACTTGTTTACCCACAATGCGTATCACCGCGGGCAACTTGTTACCATGCTGCGGCAGTTGGGCGTTACCAAAATTCCTTCCACAGATTTTATTTGGTATTTGCGGCATAAAAAATAGCAAAAAAAAGATACCGGAGATTGTCCGGTATCGATATTAATAAAAGCTTTAAAGCTAAACTGCAAAACAACTTTACTCACTATCATAACTCCACTGCACCAAAATTGCGCCCCAGGTAAAGCCGCCGCCAAAAGCTGCCAGCACTATTTTATCACCTTTATGTAATTGCTTTTCCCACTCCCACAAACAAAGGGGAATGGTTGCAGCAGTTGTATTACCAAAGCGTTGTATGTTGAGCATTACTTTTTCTGCCGGCAGGCCCATGCGGCTGGCGGTGGCATCAATAATTCTTTTATTGGCCTGGTGCGGAACCAGCCAGGCAATATCATCGCCGGTTAAATGATTTCGTTGCAATAAATCATAGGCCGCATCTGCCATACCTTTTACGGCTGCTTTAAATACCGGCTGCCCGTCCTGGAAAACAAAATGTTCTTTAGCGGCAACTGTTTCTGCGGTGGCAGGTTTTACCGATCCGCCTGCTTTCATGTGCAGGTAGGCTTTTCCGCTGCCATCACTTTTCAACAGGCTGTCTAACACGCCATTGCCGTCAGCGGAAGGCTCCAGCAAAACGGCCCCGGCACCATCGCCAAAAATAATACAGGTAGCCCTGTCTGTATAGTCAATAATAGCACTCATTTTATCAGCACCCACCACCACCACTTTTTTATATCGGCCGCTTTCAATCAGTGCTGCACCGGTGGTAAGGCCGAATAAAAATCCGGAGCAGGCAGCACCCAGGTCGAAACCCCAGGCATTTACAGCGCCTATTTTATCACATATAATATTGGCCGTAGCCGGAAAAACCATATCAGGTGTTACGGTGGCACAGATCATACAATCAATATCCTCCGGAACAATGCCCCGCTTTTTGCACATTTCCAGTACTGCCGGCGCCGCCATATCTGAAGTACCCAGGCCCTCTCCTTTCAATATCCTTCTCTCTTCCACGCCCGTTCTTGATTTTATCCATTCGTCATTGGTATCCACCATGGTTTCTAAAATGGCATTGGTAAGGCGGTATTCAGGTACATATCCACCAACTGCCGTAATTGCTGCGGTAATTTTTTGCATCGTAAGTTCGTATTTGAATTATCAGGTTTTAGGTGATTTTTCTCAAAAGAAAGCAAAAGTAATGGAAATATAACAAGCTTCATTTTACCCTGTCAAACACATTTTGCCTATATTCGCTTTTTACTTGTATTTACTATGT
>Ga0209181_10002656_pt1 | contig 28873 bp, 26 predicted proteins | sample MAT05_FD_187208 | JGI IMG/M metagenome (GOLD analysis project Ga0209181, IMG submission 187208) | Freshwater microbial communities from Lake Fryxell liftoff mats and glacier meltwater in Antarctica - MAT-05 (SPAdes) (version 2) | ecosystem: Environmental > Aquatic > Freshwater > Ice > Liftoff...
GTCTGCTTGCTGCGCCCAAAGATCTGGGTATGTAGGGGCGTCTGCTTGCTGCGCCCAAAGATCTGGGTATGTAGGGGCGTCTGCTTGCTGCGCCCAAAGATCTTGGTATGTAGGGGCGTCTGCTTGCTGCGCCCAAAAATCTGGGTATGTAGGGGCGTCTGCTTGCTGCGCCCAAAGATCGTCGAGGAGTTTGGGCGCAGCAAGCAGCGTCCCTACGTTTTTTTTAGCTTCAAACTCACTTTCTTTTTATTTTGTGCTTCATTAAAGGTCTGCTTGTCTATTTCTTCAATTTTTGAAATTCGACATTGTTCACCTTGCACTCGAATAGCATCCAGTGAACTGCCACAAACACGGCCACTAATCGGGTCGCCCTTGAATTGCAGGGTGGGGCTGGTACCCAGATTAAAACAGGATTGTTGCAGGTTCACTCGGTATTTTTTTCTGCCCGCGTCGAGCAGTAGGGTCTCATCGTTCACCACGATCCAATTGCGCACGCGGTTACCATCGAGACAGACCGGTTTCTCGCTTTGTGCTGCGAGTGGTGCAGTGAGGCTCATGCTTAAAACTAGTAAAAAGCAAGGGGAAAAACGCATGTCAGATACTCCCGTGGTTCATCATAGTGTAGTAAGGTGGCCTTAACCTAAGCTCAATCCAAAGATGCGTGACGGGCATGATTAACCCCAAGAACACTGGCGAAAAAAGCGATCAGAATTGGACTTTTTTTCGCCAATGGTTAAAAAATCCCATTGGTATGGCGGCAATATCGCCGTCCAGCCCTCAATTGGCCCGTCAAATGATGGCCGAGCTGTCTGACGACACTCGCCGAGTTATTGAATTAGGTGGCGGCACGGGGGTATTTACGCAGGCTCTGCTCGAGTTCGGTATCAAGCCCAGCGACTTATTGGTGCTGGAATTAAATGAAGAATTACACCAGCATTTGCATAAACGATTTCCCGAAGCGCATGTTGTTTGTGGTGACGCTCGCGAAATTTTTAATCTAGCAGAACCTTTTGGTTTCGCAGAAAATAAAGCCGATGCCGTTGTGTCTGGGTTGGGCTTTCTTTCAATGCCACGGCAATCGCAGTTAGACATTATTTCTGCGGCTTTTAATTGCCTGAAACTCAATGGTCGTTTTGTACAGTTTACTTACGGGCCGGCCAATCCAATCGCACGTGAGGTGCTGGAAACCTTGGGCCTGTCATCAAGACGCGCGAGTTTTACCTGGTGGAACGTACCGCCGGCAACGGTGTATGTGTATAACCGCCGGGTCTCGCGTGCTATACCGGCGAGGCCGATGCGTTAACCGGATATATTTCCGAGACTGTATTTTCAAACGTGCAGTCGGACCTCAATAAGCCCAGAATCACACTATCCTGCAACTCACCTTCGACTTGCCAGCGTTGCCGCAAATAACCCTCACGTTTGAAACCAAGCGCTTCGAGTGACTTGAGGCAAGCAATATTATGCGGGTCAACGTCGGCTTCCAGTCGGCGTAGCCCCAGTTCGGTAAGGGCATATTTAATCAGGGTGCCCATGGCCTCACGCCCGTAGGCATGGCCCCAGTGCTCGCTGGCGATGGCGAAGCCTACTTCAGCGCGTCCCTGTGCTGAAGAGATGTCATTCAGTGAGCAGGTACCAATTAATTTCTGACTACCTTTCAGGCAAACGCCCCATTGAAACAATTTACCGTCATTAAAACCATGGTGGGCGCTTTCGATGTAGATATGGGCGTCGTCCTCATGTGCGAAAGGGGCGTGGCTCCAATAGCGGGTAACTTGCTTATCGGAATAAATATTGTAGATGCTGCCAACATCAGCATGATCGATCCAGCAAAGGTTCAGGCGCTGGCTGGAAAGGGTGGGGAGGCTACTGGGCTTGCCGACTTGAGGTATTCGATCAGTTTTCCGCTTGAAAAACGGGGGCATAGGTAGGGCCATAAGATTTTCAACCTGAACTGCTTAAAAGCCTAAACGCATTCGCAGGTTGAAACAGGACAAACCTGCTTGGTATCTTGCAAGCAGCCGTCGGTTGCAGCCAGAGTACTGCTATAGGCCCAATGCGGTCGCATATTGTGCTTCATAAAGGAGACTTCAAATGAACAGGCAATATCGCGGTATTCAACAAAAAATCTGGGGCATGGCTACCTCGGACGGCGGCGGCGTAAAGCTAACCCGGGTGATTGGTAGTGCTGCCATGCCTATGCTGGAGCCTTTCCTGATGTTCGATGAATTTGGTTCGGAAAACCCCGGCGATTATATTGGCGGCTTCCCATCGTCAATGTCACCAGCAACGCCTTTGCTGTACGAACACGCGATGCGGCATCGGGTAGTTCCAGTTTTATCCGCAACTTATCGCCGCCTTCCATCGCATAGATTTTCGGCAAGCAGGAAAATTTTAATTGTTTGTAAGCATGCGTAGGGGCGCTGCTTGCTGCGCCCATGGATTGTCGAAGCGTTAGGGCGCAGCAAGCAGCGCCCCTACGTCATCAACCTCTCGCCAATGTCACCAGCAACGCCTTCGCTGTACGAACACGCGATGCGGCATCGGGTAGTTCCAGTTTTATTCGTAACTTGACGCCACCTTCCATCGCATAAATTTTCGGCAAGCAGGAAAATTTTAATTGTTTGTAAGCATGCGTAGTGGCGCTGCTTGCTGCGCCCAAGGATTGTCGAAGCGTTAGGGCGCAGCAAGCAGCGCCCCTACGTCATCAGCCTCTCGCCAATGTCACCAGCAACGCCTTCGCTGTACGAACACGCGATGCGGCATCGGGTAGTTCCAGTTTTATCCGCAACTTGTCGCCACCTTCCATCGCATAAATTTTCGGTTGCGATTGAATCATGCGAATGACCGACATCGGGTCAATGCTGGGCTGTGCATTGAAATGGATGCGGCCGCCATTGGGCCCAAGCTCGAGTTTACGAATGCCTAGCGGCGTGGCTTCAAGCTTGATTTCCGCAGTTGCGAATAATTGTTTGGTCGGGTCGGGCAATATGCCGAAACGATCAATCATTTCAACCTGCAATTCTTTCAATTGGTCGCTATCGCGAGCCGATGCAATGCGCTTGTACAGCGTGAGGCGTGCATGTACGTCGGGCAGATAATCATCGGGTATTAATGCAGGGATATGCAATTCAACGTCGCTGCCGAAACGTGTGCTTGGGTCGAGGTCGGGAATTTTTCCCGAGCGAATCGATTTGACTGCCCGCTCCAGTAATTCGGTATAAAGCGAGAAGCCGATTTCAGCCATTTGACCCGATTGGTCCTCGCCCAGTAATTCACCGGCACCGCGAATTTCCAAATCGTGAGTGGCTAGGGTAAAACCGGCACCCAGTTCTTCCATTGAAGCCAAGGCCTCTAGGCGTTTATTGGCATCGCTGGTCATTGATTTTTTGTGCGGCACAATGAGATATGCATAAGCTCGATGATGCGAGCGGCCGACACGCCCACGTAATTGATGTAATTGTGACAGTCCAAAACGATCGGCACGATTGATAATCATGGTGTTTGCGCTTGGGATATCGATACCCGATTCAATAATCGTTGTGCAGACCAAAACATTAAAACGCTGTCGATGGAAATCGAGCATGACTTGTTCTAGTTCGCGTTCCGGCATTTGTCCGTGCGCAATGCGAATACGCGCTTCGGGAACCAGCTCCTCGAGTTCACGAGCTTTTCTTTCAATACTTTCGACTTCGTTATGCAGGAAATAAATTTGTCCTCCGCGTGCCAGTTCGCGTTGAAACGCCTCGCGTAATAAATTGGGGTCCCACTGCGCAATAAAGGTTTTGACTGCTAGTCGGTGTGCCGGTGGCGTTGCAATAATCGACAGCTCACGCAAGCCGCTCATCGCCATATTTAAAGTGCGTGGAATAGGTGTTGCGGTCAAGGTCAATAAATGGACTTCGGCCCGTAAGGCTTTTAGTGATTCTTTTTGACGGACACCAAAGCGTTGTTCTTCATCAACAATGACCAGTCCCAAATCCTTGAATTTTACATCCGGCTGCAATAGGCGATGGGTTCCGACAATGACGTCGATCTTTCCTTCGGCCACTTGTGCCAATGCGGCCTTGATTTCTTTTGGGGATTTAAAGCGTGACAACACTTCTACCCGGAGCGGCCAATCGGCATAACGATCGCGAAAATTCCGGTAATGTTGTTCTGCCAATAAGGTGGTGGGTACTAAAATAGCGACCTGTTTGCCTGCGGTGGCGGCGACAAAAGCGGCGCGCACTGCCACTTCAGTCTTACCAAAACCCACGTCACCGCAAACCACGCGATCCATCGGCGTAGCTTTGTCCATATCAGCAATTACTGCTTCAATGGCATTGAATTGATCGGGCGTTTCTTCAAACGGAAAAGTCGCTGCAAAGGGCTCGTACAGGCTACGGTCAATTGGCAAGGCCATACCTTGGCGGGCATGGCGACGCGCCTGTATTTCCAGTAATTCAGCAGCAACGTCGCGCACTTTTTCCGCCGCCTTGCGCTTCGCTTTTTCCCAGGCCTCGCCACCGAGTGAATGCAGGGGCGCGTGGTCGGCCGATGCGCCGGAGTAGCGACTCACTAATTGGAGTTGCGATACCGGCACATATAATTTGTCGCCCTTGGCATAGGTAATGCAAAGGTATTCGCCGGTAATTCCGCCGCTGTCGAGCGAGATCAAACCCTGGTAGCGACCCACGCCGTGGTCTTCATGCACAATCGGTGCGCCAACGGCAATTTCACCCAGATCGCGAATAATACTTTCGGGGTCACGGCCAACGCGTTTGCGACGACGGGATTGTTCTGCACGTTCCGGAAATAATTGACGCTCGGTCAATACCGTGAGCATCGGTGAATCAATCGCAAAACCGGCTTCAAAAGTTGCAACGGTGATACTTAATTTATTTTCGCTATCTTTCAGGAATGCAGGCCAGTCACTTACCTGATGGAAGGGAAAATTGGCAGCATTCAATAATTCTATCAACGCCTCTCGACGACCGGCAGAATCTGCCGCCAATAAAACGCGACCTGGATAATTGTCCAGAAAAGAATGCAGTGCAGCACCGGGCACTTCATTTTTCAGGGTCCATGGCAAATTAGGAACAACTTGTTCGGCGATGGCAATCGCTTTTGGATATTGCGGATGTAACTCGCCACAGATTTCAATGCGAAGTCGCTGATTGCACTGCGCACGTAATTCATCGGGGCTCAGGAATAATTGTGCAGGCGATAAAATAGGACGTTCTACATCGTGACGGCGCTGCTCCCAGCGTTCGCTGGTTTGTTGCCAGAAATTCTCGGAGGCAGTTTCAACGCCAACCCCTGAAATAATCAGGCTGTTATTCGGAAGATGGTCGAACAGGCTAGCCGTTTGATCAAAAAACAAGGGCAGATAATATTCAATACCATTGGGGGCAACGCCTTCTTTTAAATCCTGATAAATCGTGCAGCGACGTGCATCGAATTCAAATTGTTCGCTCAGATTCTGGCGAGCTTTTTTTGTGCCGGCAGCATCGAGTGGAAATTCGCGCGCAGGTAATAAACGAACCGATTCCACCGGGTAGTCCGAGCGCTGGGTTTCAGGATCAAAACTGCGTAGCGAATCAATTTCATCATCAAATAATTCGATCCGGTACGGCACATCGGAACCCATCGGATAAAGATCGAGCAGGGCACCGCGCACGGCAAAATCACCGGGATCATTGACTTGCGGCACATGCCGATAGCCGCTGGCTTCAAGGCGGCGTTTTTCCTGATCAAGATCGAGTTTTTGGCCCTTATACAAATCGAGCACATTGCCGGCAATCCAGGCCGGTGGTGAAACCCGCTGCATCAATGATGCGACCGGCACAACCAAAATGCCGCGCTTGATTGAAGGCAAGCGATATAGGGCAGCGATACGTTGCGAAACAATGTCTGGGTGCGGACTGAATAAATCATAAGGCAGGGTTTCCCAATCCGGGAAATGCAGCAAGGGTAAATCACCGGCAACAATACGCAGATCATTTTCGAGTGCGCTTGCGCCGTGGGTATCGCGCGTAATGGCGAGTATTAAACCATCATGCTGACGTGCCGCTTGTGAAATCGCCAAGGCCATGGCACTTGGGCTATGTGGCGCACGCCAATAGGCACGCTGTTGACCCGCGCGGGGAAAAGGCGGGCCGGGAAGATTTAATGCAGAAGTCATTCGTCCATTTTAACTGAAACGATGGATTCGTAGGGTGGGCACTGCCCACCATTTTCGACATCGGATAAATTCGGACGGCGGGCAGTGCCCACCCTAGATCGTCAAAACAATTCGGGTAATGCCGGGCGTGGTATGTCGTGATTCGCGAACAAAACCGAGGCTTTCGGCAAGCTTCAACATGGCGTGGTTGTCGTCCAGTACGTCACCCCATAAATGTCTAACGTGATTATGTTTGCACCATTCAATCAAGCGCCGCATTAAAATTTTACCTAAGCCTTGCCCACTGACAAAATGGCTGACCAAAATACCGAACTCGGCTCGGCCGCCGTTGTTGTCGGACGATAATCTTGCTACCGCCCCCACTAATGCCGCCCCGGGTTCGTAAGGTTCGGCAGCAATTATCACAAAATCGGTTTCCGGATTAGGTTGTGTCAAGCGCATTAAATAATCATCGCTCAGTGCTTTTATGGGATGTAAAAAGCGGCGACGAATTTCATCTTCGTGTAACAAGTGAAAAGTACCGGCGATCGGCAACGCATCGGCGGCTTGTATGGGGCGAATCCAGAGGCTACGGCCGTCACGCAGGATGATGGCCTCCTGGCGCAGGGTTTTATGGAGTCGTTGAACGGCTTTGGGCGACATGGTGCTAGCTTGCCATGAAAAGACCGTGAGAATGCTCTAAATTCAGGCTGGAATTCTGCTATTTAGCTTCTTTTTTAAGCCACTGAAATGCCGAACTAGCGCCTTTTTCACCCAATAAGCGGGCTAGCACAGGCAGCACGGGCTGTATGGCTTCATCACAATGCCAGGGTGGATTAATTACCAGCATACCGCTGCCGTTCAGTCTTAGCGGCGAGTCATCGGGCCTGATCAATACTTCCGCTACAAAAGCAGATTTTATGGGTAGAGCCGTTATTTTTCGAAAGAACGATTGCAAACTTTTTCGTTGTTTGATCGGATACCACACCGCATACATGCCATTCGGCCAGCGTTGCAGACCTTCTTGCAAGGCTTTCAAAATGGCAACGTATTCTGCTTCTTGCGTTTCATAAGGTGGATCAATCAGCACTAGGCCGCGTTTTTCCTTGAAGGGTAATTTGGCCTTGATTGCGGCATAGCCATCCCGCCCAACCACGCTTACGCGAGCATCACCGGCGAATAACGCTTTCAAGGGTTGCGCTTCTTCATGCTGAAACTCGCAGCACATTAGACGGTCTTGTTCACGCATGGCTTGAGCGACCAGTAACGGCGAGCCGGGGTACACCAATAAGCCGCCAACCGGGTTGTCTGCAGCGACGGCATGCAGATAATGTTTAACGGCCGCTGGCAGGCCATGCACTCCAATCAACTGATAAATACCGCCGCGCGCTTCGCCGGTTTTTTCGGCTTGTTCGCTCTGCATGTAGTAACGACCGCGGCCGGCATGGGTGTCCAGCACGCAAAAGCCAGTGTCCTTGCGCTTTAGCGCTTCAACCAGCTGTAACAAAACGACGTGCTTGAGCACATCGGCGTGGTTGCCCGCATGGAAGCCGTGTTGATAATTCATGGGTTATCTTACTGCATCTGGGGCGCCAGCTTTGTTATTCTTTAGGCATCTCTAACACGACTTCTCAGGGCGGCTTATGAAACGACTTTTTCGCTGGAGCTTTCGCACGCTCTTGGCACTACTGCTTTTGCTGATTTTATTCGTGCTGCAATCTATTTATTTCAAGCCTTTGCATATTCGCATTTTCTTCGAGCGCGTGTTCATTGAATACGCTTTCATTGATCCACAGCTAATGTCCAGTTTGCGTATGCTGCCTTCCTGGATGGATTGGTACAGCGATGACTTGACCGACCTTTCATTGGCGCAGGAAGAAAAACTCAATAAAAAATTATTGAATGATCTTGCCACGCTTCGTAGCTATGACCGCGCATCGCTCAGCGTAGAAAATCAATTTAATTATGACATGCTGGAATATTTCCTTGCCGTGAATGTTGAAGGCCAGAAATTCCAGTATCACAATTATCCACTCAATCAATTATTCGGCTTGCAAGGCGAGCTGCCGACTTTTCTGGCAACCCAACATCCGGTAGATAATCAAAAAGACGCGGAGAATTATATTATTCGCTTAAATAAGATTCCGCTGGCTTTTGCCCAAGCGCAAGAAGGTTTGGATAAACGTGAAGCCCTAAAAATTATTCCTCCACAATTTGTAATTGAAAAAGTTCTGCTGCAAATGCGAGAATTTTCTGCAATGCCCGCTAAGAAAAACATTCTCTATATTTCACTCGAAGAAAAACTAAAAAAAGTTTCGGACAGTGAAATAAATCCTGAGCAGCGTGTAAAAATTCTTGCTCATGCCGAATCCGGCATTCAGAAAAATGTGTATCCGGCTTATGAAAAATTTATTGCCTATTACGAAAAATTATTGCCGAAAGCAAACGGAAATAATGGCGTATGGGCGTTGCCGGACGGCGATGCCTATTATCAATGGGCAATCAAGCAAAACACAACAACCGATATGACCGCCGATCAAGTGCATCAATTGGGTTTAAGCGAAGTAGCACGCATTGAAGCCGAGATGGATGTCATTCTGAGAGCCGAAGGTTTAACTGAAGGAACTGTCGGTGCGCGTGTTGATGAAATCTCCAAACGCCCCGACCAGCTCTACGCCGACAACGATGTCGGTCGTACACAGATCATTACGGATTTTCAAAGCATCATTGATGACATTGATAAAGGACTCGCGCCTTCTTTCAATGTGCGGCCAAAACAAGGTGTAAAAGTTGAACGTATTCCCGAGTTCAAACAAAAAACCTCACCGGGCGCTTATTACCAGGCACCGGCATTTGATGGTTCACGGCCCGGCATTTTTTATATCAATTTGCGCACGACCGGAGAAGTCGCAAGGTTTGGTATGCGTACATTGGCTTACCACGAAGCTATCCCAGGCCATCATTTTCAAATTACTATTCAACAGGAATTAAGCGACGTACCGATGTTCCGTAAACTTTTACCATTCACGGCCTACGCGGAAGGTTGGGCGCTTTATAGCGAACGTTTAGCCTGGGAAATTGGCTACCAAAAACAACCGCTCGATAATTTAGGTCGTTTGCAGGCTGAGATGTTTCGATCGGTACGTTTGGTGGTCGATACTGGCGTGCATTCCAAGCGCTGGACGCGCGAACAAGCCATTGCGTATATGCGGGAAAAAACCGGCATGCCGGAAACCGACGTGGTCGCTGAAATCGAACGCTATTTAGTAATGCCAGGCCAGGCCCTAGCTTATAAAGTAGGTATGAATACGATTGTGCGTTTGCGTGAAGAAGCGAAAGCCCAATTGGGCCCCAAGTTTGATATCCGACGTTTTCATGACGCAGTATTAACGGGTGGTTCAATGCCGATGGCTTTGTTGGAACAACGTGTTCATCAGTGGACGACAGAGGAGAAAAAACGCTAATGGTTAAGTTGCCACGATTGGTCGTATGCGAGCAGCATGGCACTCAGGGCATTGGCCTGGTTTGCCAGCATGTTTTGTCGAAGCATTTTTCATCGAACAAGCAAGCGAACGGATTTTTCTGGAGTGATGACAGCGACCAAGCCCGTCCTGATGCCTGGTGCAATGACTGCGAAGAAAAATTGCTTAAAGACCAATTCAATGAAACCTGGTATGAACAGGCAGGCTTTCAAACCTTGTGCGCCCTGTGCTGGGATGCTGCCAAAGCAGGCGCAGAAGCCGCTGAACAAAAAGAATAATTCATGTCACGCATTTTATTAGTCGAAGACGAAGCCGCCATTGCCGATGCCATTGTCTATGCCTTGCAGACCGAAGCGTTTGAAGTGACCCGCACAGGTTTGGGACGCGAAGCTCTGCACTTATTGCAGTCAGAAAAATTCGACGTGCTTATTTTGGATGTAGGTCTGCCTGATCAAACAGGTTTTGATGTGTGCCGTGAACTGCGAAAATTCAGCCAGATTCCATTGATATTCCTGACTGCACGCGGCAGTGAAATTGACCGCGTGCTTGGACTGGAAATGGGTGCCGATGACTATATGGTCAAGCCGTTTTCGCCGCGTGAACTCGTCGCGAGAGTCCGAGTTTGTCTGCGTCGTAATGCAGTCCTCGAAAAGACCGTAAGCACATATTCAAAGTTCAAACATGATCAGCAGGGGCAACGAATAGAATATTGCAGCCATGTGCTCAGCTTGACCCGTTACGAATATTTATTGCTGTCAGTTTTGCTTTCCAGACCCGGTGCAGTTTTTTCAAGGGCGAAATTAATGCAGGATATCTGGGTAGATGCACTGGAAACTGCCGACCGCACTGTCGATACTCATATTAAAACCCTGCGGGCGAAATTGCGTGCGATAGATCCCGCCGACGTATTACAAACCCATCGTGGCATGGGTTACTCAGTAAGTTTGAACTGATGAAAATAAGCTACCGCATATTTATGGGTTATTTTTTAATCGTTGGACTGGCGGCATATTTTATTTTGCAAGTATTCGTCAACCAAGTAAAACCAGGTGTGCGGCAATCGATGGAATCAAGCTTGGTCGATACTGCGAATGTTCTGGCGCAATTGGCCGTTAACGATGTGAAAAACGGCGTTATTACAGATGGCGAGTTTGCAGCAGCCATCAAATCTGCAAAAACCTCACGCTACAAAGCCGGCATATCCGATTATTTGAAAGAGATTTTCAATTACCGAATTATCATCACCGATGACAAGGGTAAAGTGATTTACGATTCCGATAATACCGATATCGGAAAAGACTATTCACGCTGGAACGATATTTATCTAACCCTGCGTGGGCGATACGGAGCGCGTTCAACCCGCAGCGACGCAGGCGACGAGCGAAGCACGGTGATGTATGTGGCCGCGCCCGTGATGGACGGCGATAAACTAATCGGTGTGCTGGCGGTCGCCAACCCCAATTCCAGCATTCAGCCTTTTATCGAAAAGAGTCAGGAAAATATTGTCAAACAAGGTTCCCTATTGATTGCCGCCTCATTTTTAATTGGTTTGGTGGTGACATTCTGGTTTACCCGTTCACTCGACAGGCTTGGTAAATATGCAAAAGCCGTTTCAGCAGGTGAGCGTGCGGTATTACCTGATTTGGGTCGTAACGAAATGGGCGAACTGGGCAATGCGCTGGACACTATGCGCAAAAAACTCGACGGCAAACAATACGTAGAACAATACGTGCAAACGCTGACACATGAAATGAAAAGTCCGCTGGCAGCCATTCGTGGTGCTTCGGAAATACTGGAAGAAAATCCACCGGAAATGGATCGCGTTAAATTTCTCGATAATATCAAGACACAATCGACACGCTTGTCGGAAATGATCGACAAGATGCTGGCACTGGCGTCGGTGGAATATCGGCAGAATGAAATTGAGCGGAAAAATATCGATTTGTCAGAACTTTGTCGTCATGTACTGAACAGTTTTGAGCAGGGTGCCAACAAAAAACAAAGCCATAAAAAAATTCAATGGCATAGTGAGGGCTTGAATATCGATGCCGTTATTGAGGGGGATGCTTTTCTAATCACCCAGGCGCTGCAAAATCTTCTTGATAATGCGATTGATTTTTCGCCTGAATATGGCCAAGTAAAATTAAGCCTAGAATCGGAACATAATCAATACTGCATAAAAATTCAGGATCAAGGCCAAGGTATTCCCGATTACGCAGCCGAGCGCTTATTCGAGCGCTTTTATTCTTTGCCACGGCCCGACACAGGGCAGCGCAGCAGCGGGCTGGGCTTGAGTTTCGTCAAAGAAGTTGCCCTGGCGCATAAAGGTGATATCACGCTGGTCAACCATCCAGAAGGTGGGGTGCTGGCGAGTTTATCTCTGGCAAGGTAGGAGCGAGCTCGCGACCGCCACGGACGGCGTGAGTGTTGAAATTGCAGGAGCATTTTTCAACCTCGCGAAGCATCTCGTCGTAGATCTTTCGTGAGCAGAGCTCGCTCTACGATTTAGCATGGCCGCAGACCTTTCGCGAGCAGAGCTCGCTCCTACTATTTAGCGACCAGTAAACTATTCCAACACGTTGCAGAAATATTTCTTAGATTAGGTGACAACTTCACCTTCAACACACACAGGCTGCATTCACTGCACACAGGCTTTAGTTAATCTGTCCGGGTATTCCAACCCGGAGGTTTTATGTCCCAGCTTAGTTTTGTATTAAAAGCCTTGATCGTCGGTTTCTTGATGGTTTTATTGATCATTCCGCTCAGCATGATTAGCAGTACCATCAATGAACGCAAGTCTTTCCGTGACATCGCCATTGAATCGGTTGAGCGTACCTATGCCGGTAAATTGAAATTTGCAGGTCCGGTATTAATAGTGCCATTTCAGGATGTCGAAACCGTAATCACTATGAACGACAAAGGTTTGCAAACACAACACAAGGAATTGACGGACAAATTCTGGATTTTTTACCCAAAGACACTAGATGCGAGCGGTGCGATGGTGCCTGACGAAAGAAAATTGGGCATTCATAAAGTGCGAACCTATGAATGGAATGCCAAGATGAAAGCAGCCTTCGATTTCAATACTTCAGACACAGGTAATCCGCTTATCAAAAGAACGATTGGTAAACCGTATTTAAGTTTCCTAATGAATGACACTCGAGGCTTGAAAGGCAACCCGAAATTACGCGTGGCAAACGAGAGCCGGGAAATCATGCAGGGTGCGGGTAATCATGGTATTGCGTCGAAAGAAAAAGGCTTGCATGTCGACTTACCAGTATTCGTTCTTACACAACCCCAGAAGTTTATGGTTGAAATGGATTTTGCTCTTGGTGGGACCGAAAGCCTGTCATTTGTACCGATGGCTGACAGCAATCGAATCAGCATTCAATCTTCATGGGAACACCCAAATTTCGCAGGAGATTTTGCTCCCCGCAATTCCAATATTAGTCAAAAAGGTTTTGTGGCCAATTGGGATGTTTCATCGTTAGCGGCAAGTGCCCAAACCGAATATCGAAACATGGCGTCATTGGGCAGTATCGAAAGTCTTCAGGTTAATTTGATCGATCCGGTCAACCTTTATTCCCAACTTGATCGTGCCAGCAAATATGGTTTGTTGTTTATTTTGCTTACCTTCGTCGGTTTCCTGATGTTTGAAATCATTAAACAACTGGCGATTCATCCAATTCAATACGGATTGGTCGGACTGAGTTTGGCAATATTCTTCGTGCTGTTGCTCAGCTTGAGCGAGCACATTGAATTTTTATTGGCCTATTTGATTGCTAGTATTGCCTGCATCGGGTTATTGACTGTCTATGTTAGTTCGGTATTGAAAAGCTTTACTCGAGGGCTTGGGTTTTCTGGAATGCTGACTATGCTTTACGGCGCCTTGTATGGTTTGTTGATTTCTGAAGACAATGCCTTACTAATGGGTTCGTTGTTACTGTTCGCAATACTCGCAGCGATCATGCTCGCAACTCGCAAAGTCGATTGGTATCAATTAGGCAAGAAGCAAACAGACGTAGCTTAAAGCAAAAAGGCGCCATCGAAAGATGGCGCCTTTTTCTAATGGAGTCAGCACATGGAAGTAGAAAATCACCATTCAATACTGCTAGTCATATCGGCATTAATCATTGGCATCTGCGGATGCCCACAGAAGCCAACGCATACCGCCAGTTATTACAATGCGCAAAACGATGTGAAAATTACGCTGGAACTTTATCATTCGCATCCATATCTTGCCGAGTATGATCGTGTGCTTGTTTTTGGTTCGAAAGAGGAAATTTTCGATTCCCGCGAATTATCATCTGACACCGGTGGTTATGCTGCAGCAAATCTGTTTCGCTGTGGTAATCGTAGTTATTTGCTTGATGGCTATGCCACCAATGAATTCATTGCAGTACTGGGTGCCAAATTCGAGGATGGAGAGTGTATGTCGCCAAAAAAAAAGTATCTGGGTATTTTTGAAGGGGCTGGCAGTAAGCTCTGGCGCTTTTGTCCGGCTGAGCAATGCCCAGAAGAAAGTTTGAGAAGTAAGCAGGCTGACGTATTCTGAGGGCCTAATGATGATTAGAAAATGAAAAATGATCCCCAAGCCAACACCGATCCAATCACGCTCGCTGCAAAAACATCGCTCGGATAATGCAGGCCCAAAATCACGCGAGACAATGCGATGCTAATTGCCAACGGCACGAGAACCGCAGCCAGCATCGGATAGTAGGCGAGTGTTACCAGTGTGAAAGAAACCGCATACAGCGTATGGCCAGACGGAAAGCTGAATTCATCCAGTGGCGCTGTCCAGACATGAATGCGATTGTCATTGGCGAACGGGCGTGGACGCTTGGTCCACTTTTTTAAATAGCGATAAAGGGTGCTGGTAACCACCGCCATGGCCGCCAGATGCAGAAATACCGGCAGACCTTTTTCGCCTTCGACTAGTAAAATTACGGCGCCCAAAAAATACCAGACGATACCATCGCCCAGACGGCTCACCGTTTGAAAATAACGACGCACCCAGTTTTGTTCGGCCCAGGTATTGGCGCGGATACACCATTGATGTTCACGTTGCAGAAAGTTTTTCACCCGGATGTTCATGCCACGCTCCTTATGTCGGAAAGTTCATGCAATAAACGCGAAAATGCTTTTGCTACTGTTTCTGGATGTAAATGTTGAATGGATTCCTTTGCCTGCTCGCCGATTTTTTTCAGATCAGCATGGGTGGCGAGTTCGACGAATGCCTTGACGAATGCCTGCTCTTCACCAAAAGCAACGGTTCGGCCGTGGACAGCGTCTTTGCAATGTTCTTTTGCAGCGCCGTAATCGAAAGCGCAAACGGCAAGGCCCGACGCCATGGCTTCCAGCGTCACATTACCGAAGGTTTCGGATAGGCTCGGGAAGCAGAAAAGATCGGCACTGGCATAATGCTGGGCTAAGTCGTCACCACGGCGCATACCGGCGAAAATGAAATCCGGATTTTCCGACTGCACGCTGGCGCGTTGCGGACCATCGCCGACCAGAATAAATTTTGCATCGGGTCTTTCTTCTTTCAATGCACGAAATGCCTTGACTGCAAGCGGCATATTTTTTTCCGGTGCAATGCGGCCAACATGGATAACGGCAAGATCATCGGGTTTCAAACCCCAACTTGCACGTAGTTCTTCATTGCGCCAATGGGCGTTGAATTGACGCACATCAACCGCGCGGCCTAAATGTTGCACATGATGAAAACCCTGCTGCGTAAGTGATTCCGCCAGTTCAGCGGTCGGCACCAACGTCGCGTCACCGCGATTATGAAAACGCCGCAACCATGCCAATACCCAGGGTGATAAAAACCCCGCGCCGTATCGACCGACATAATCATCAAAGCGCGTATGAAAACCGGTGGCGATCGGAATTCCTAATTTGCGTGCTGCGCGCATAGCAGACCAGCCGAGCGGGCCTTCGGTAGCAATGTAGATTGCATCGGGACGTTGTGCAGTCCAGCGCGCCATCAAACGCTTGCGAGCAGGCAAGCCAAAACGTAGCCCTGGATAGCGCGGAATTGGTGCGCCTTCCACTAGCATTAAATCCTGATGATGGCGAGGTGATTCTTCGAGTTGTTCAGGCCTTACCAGACCGACGCGATGACCAAGATTGCGCAAGCCGAATTCCAAGGCTTGCACGGTCAATGCCACCCCGTTGATTTCCGGTGGATAGGTTTCGGTAATCAATTCGATGTGCTGATAGTTGTTCATGCGCGCAGTGTGCGCAGCGACTGTGCAAGCCTTGTGTCATTGGCGTGACAGAATGATGACTCGGTACGATTCCATGTAATCAAAAATACCATAGGAGGGCCTTCTAGGCCCGAAAAATCTGCGATCATGTCAAATGTAGGAGCGAACTCTGCTCGCGAAAAACCTGAGTCGAGGCACTTCGCGAGCAGTGCTCGCTCCTACGTCAGATTATTTCGCAGACTTGTTCCTGCCTAGAAGGCCCAACTACCAATAAATTCTTACACACAATAGGGGGAATTCCCTACATCGGCACCATGATGCTTTTGTTACCATGCACTCAATAATCCAAAGTCGATAAAAACCCGTACATGCCTATCACCCGCGCCCTAGAAATTCTAAAACACCAATTTGGGTACGACGACTTCCGAATGAATCAGCAGGCCGCCGTGGAATGCGTGTTGGCAAAAAAAGATTGCTTGGTCTTGATGCCCACCGGCGGCGGAAAATCCCTGTGCTATCAAATTCCCGCCTTGATGCAGGAGGGCTTGACGGTGGTGGTTTCACCCTTGATTGCCTTGATGAAAGATCAAGTCGATGCATTGCGATTAAACGGTGTAAAAGCGGCATTTCTCAATTCGAGCCAAGAAAGTTCCGCGCAACAGGACGTTATTGCAGCGGTACGTAGTGGCGATGTTAGGATTCTCTACATTGCGCCGGAAAGATTGCTTCAGAGCAGTGGCCAGTTTATCGATTTTCTGAAAAGCCTGCGTGTTTCACTCTTCGCCATCGATGAAGCGCATTGTATTTCGAGCTGGGGCCACGACTTTCGACCCGAGTACACCCAGCTAGGTAGGCTGAAAACTTGGTTTCCAGAAGTGCCAGTGATTGCGCTGACAGCAACGGCAGATAAACTGGTTCGGCAGGATATCCTCGAAAAATTGCATATCGAACATGCAGAAGTATTTTCATCGAGTTTCAACCGCGCCAATATTTTTTATCGGGTCGAACCCAAGCGCGACACCTACACGCAATTATTCGATTATCTGGATAAACGCCGCAATGAAAGCGGAATCATTTATTGCCTGAGCCGCAATTCGGTCGATGCCCTAGCGGCAGACTTGTGCAATGACGGTTTCAACGCGCTCGCTTACCACGCCGGACACGACAAAACGAAACGCGAAAAGCATCAGGAATTGTTTTTAAAAGATGAAGTCAAAATAATGGTCGCGACCATCGCCTTCGGCATGGGTATCGATAAATCGAATGTGCGTTTCGTCGTGCATCATGATTTACCGAAGAACATTGAAAGCTATTATCAGGAAACCGGTCGTGCAGGGCGTGACGGACTTGAAAGCGAGGCATTGCTGTTTTTCAGTCATGGCGACGTGCAAAAACTAAAGGCTTTTGCCGAAGTGGAAGGTAATGCCGAACAAACAGAGATCATGCTCGGCAAACTTAATATCATGGCGCAATTTGGTGATTTGAAAACCTGTCGACGAAAATTCCTACTGCACTATTTCTCCGAAACCAGCGCCGAAAAATGTGGGCACTGCGATAATTGCCTGAAAACTTTTGAGCGATTTGACGGCACGGTGATTGCCCAGAAGGCCTTGAGTGCCGTCTATCGTACCGAACAACGCATGGGGCTGACCTATCTGGTCGATTTCCTGCGCGGAGCGAAATCGCAGAAAATGCGGGATCAGCATAAACAGTTGCCGACTTATGGTATTGGTGCCGATATTCCAAAAACCAGTTGGTTGTGCTATTTCCGTGAATTGATTGAACAAGGATATCTCGATCAAACCCAAGGTCAGTATCCGACACTGGTGCTCACCGATAAAAGTCGTGACGTGCTGAAAGGAAAGACCATTGTTGAACTGGTCAAGCTCGTTGATGAAGTTGAAAGAACGAGTTTGCGCGGACAGCAGGAAGTCCACGATTATTTCCCAGATTTGTTTGAAAGACTGAAAACCGTACGAACCGAATTTGCCCGCGCCGATAATGTGCCGCCCTATGTTATTTTTTCCGATGCCACCCTGATTGAAATGGCCACCTATCTGCCGCAGGACTCCGAACAGATGCTGAAAATTTCTGGTGTAGGCGACGTAAAATTTGAAAAATATGGCGCTAAGTGCCTTGAAGTCATCAAGGCGTATTGTGAAGAAAAAAAGCTCGAATCACGGATCGAACTTAAAATTCCCAAACGCGAACGCAAGGCCAGTACGCGCCGCAGTAGCGATGGCACCAGCACTTTTGAAATCACGCTTTCGATGTTCCAGCAAGGCGCATCCGTTTCGCAAATCGCCACTGAGCGCAAGCTAAGCCTAAGCACGATCGAAGGTCATCTTGCACGCTATATGACTACCGGTGAAGTTGCTTTGGACGATCTTGTAGCTGTCGATAAAGTAGAGCCGATCAAGCAAGCCATTCGGCAATTTCAGGATAGTGCTGCCGTTGGACCGATTAAACAGTTGCTTGGAGAGCAATACAGTTATGGCGAGATAAACGCGGTGCTGGCAGCGATGGGGATCGTGCGCTGATCAATCCGTAGGGGCGCTTGCTTGCTGCGCCTAGGTTACGTCGCAGGGTTAGGGCGCCGGGTATGTTGCAGTGGTTAGGGCGCAGCAAGCAGCGCCCTTGGTATGTCGCACGGTTAGGGCGCAGCAAGCAGCGCACCGAGTATGTCGCAGGGTTAGGGCGTAGCAAGCAGCGCCTTTGGTACGTCGCAGAGTTAGGGCGCAGCAAGCAGCGCCCCTACGTTATTTATTCGAATCTGCTTTTTCGGTAGCCGGTTTCGTCTTGTTAACCGATTCATCCCAGCTCAGGACTTCATCTTCACTGGCAACAACGGTGTTTTCCAATAAAGCAGTGGTCTTTTGTTCGCTTGGTTTATCGACAGTCGCTTGGTTTTGAATCGCTGGCTCGGTGCTGCAAGACACCACAAGACCACCGACCAAAATTAGCAAGCAGAGTTTCGAGAGAGGTTTGTAGGTAAACATCATAAAGACAAGATTACGATGTGTGGGTGCTATTTGGCGTGAAGTAGGGTGGTCATTGCCCACCGTTTTTAGGATAGGTGGGCGGTGCCCACCCTACAAAACTACATCGCAGAGTCAGGGCGCAGCTAGTAGCGCCCCTAGAAATTATCAAGCAACCGTCAATACGTAGTCGATGGCTTCAAGATATTCCTGTTCTGCTTCCAAGTCCGATTGTGTGAGTGGATGCGCTTTTAGCCAGGCTTTATCGAGTTTTAATTTCAATTGATTACCGGTGACGCGCATTTCTGCCTCGGGGCTGGCGTCACGTTCATGGCTGCGATGCAGTAGCACAGCAATTCGCAACAAGATCGCGCAGCGTTGTGCCGATTGGGCAAGACGACTCGGCAGTGCCTGGATGCTTTTATTATTGAAGCCGCGACGTTGATTGCGAATGAGCGCGGCTAGAAATTGCTGTTCGGTTTTTGAAAAACCGGCGGCATCGGAATGTTCAATGAGGTAAGCGCCGTGCGTGTGGTATTGGCTGTGGGCAATCGCTAGGCCCATTTCATGCATGCGCGCGGCCCAGCCAAGCAAACGAAATTCTTCGCTATCGAGTAACCAGTCTTCGGCAACATCGTCGAAAAGCTTAAGTGCGGTTTTTTCAACGCGCTCGGCTTGCGGCATATCAACCGCATAGCGTGAACACAGCGCCTGAATCGAGGCTTCACGCGGGTCACGTTCGCTGCGGCGACCGATCATGTCGTACAACACGCCTTCGCGCAGGGCATCGTCACTGATATGCATGCGCTTGATACCGAGTTCGGTAAAGGCAGCATCAAGAATCAGCAATCCACCAGCTATCACCGGGCGGCGATCGGCCGGTAATCCGGGTAGTTTTATATTGTCGATTTTATCGAACTGCAGTAATTGTTCGCGTACTTCTTTAAGTGCCGCTTCGGTAATAATGTTTTGCGTTAATTTCATTTCTGTGCAAATTTCACCAATCGCTTTAATGGTGCCCGATGCGCCAAAAACTTCCTGCCAGCCGCGTTCACGGTAAGCCGCCGAGAATTGTTGAAACTCGGCAGTAATTTCCGTTTGGGCTTCTTTCCAGCGTTTTTTTGACAAGTTGCCATCCGCAAAAAAACGCAGCGTGGTGGCGACACAGCCCATTTGCAGGCTTTCACGTTCCAGGGCTTCAAAGCCTTCACCGATAATAAATTCGGTTGAGCCACCACCAATATCCATTACCAGACGACGTTTTTCACGCGGTGGTTGGCCGTTGGCAACCCCCAGATAAATCAGACGTGCTTCTTCGCGACCGGCAACAATTTCAATGCCGTGGCCGAGCGCTTTTTCAGCCGGCAATAAAAATGTTTGCGGGTTTTTCAGGGCGCGCACGGTATTGGTGGCAATGGCGCGTACGTGTTGCGGCGGAATAGTGCGAATACGTTGACCAAAACGCGATAAACATTCCAGTGCACGCTGTATGACTTCAGGTTTTAATCCACCTGTGCCATCAAGGCCTTCCGCCATGCGCACGGTTTCCTTGATGCGATCGACAATGCGTAATTGACCCAGTACATAGCGCGCCACCACCATATGAAAACTATTGGAACCAATATCGATAGCGGCCATTAGGTCGCCGTCTTTTAGTGGAAGCGTTTGTTCAACTGGCATCGGTTATCCGCAAATTTTCGCTAACAAGGAACCCTGTGCCGAATACGGCATTTCATCTTGCTTCGGCACGACCCGGACATAACTACCGTCCGATTGTAATTGCCAAGCCTGTGTATTATCCATCAGATAGTTACCCAGCTCTTCTTCATATACGCGGGTGGCGAGTATTGGATCGACAATCGGAAAGCAGGTTTCAATGCGGCGAAGCAAATTGCGCTCCATCCAGTCAGCACTGGAACAATAGGTTTCAATGTCACCGTCGTTATAAAACCAGTACACGCGGCTATGTTCGAGAAATCGACCTACAAGCGAAATGACATTAATGTTGTCGGACAAGCCCGGCACTCCTGGCCGCAAACAACAGGCGCCACGCACAATAAGGTCAATTTTTACACCAGCCTGCGACGCTTCATAAAGCGCCTTGATGACGGTCGATTCGTTGAGCGCATTCATCTTGGCAATGATGTGGGCTTTTTTTCCGGCGCGAGCATGCTTCGCTTCACGGTCGATTTTTTTCAATAAACTTTTATGCAGGGTAAACGGTGATTGCAGCAAGCGTTTTAATTTTATGGTCGGTGCCAAGCCAGACATTTGCTGGAACAAGCCATGCACGTCGGTGGTGATGTCAGGGTCAGCCGTCATCAAGCCAATATCGGTGTAAACCCGCGCCGTACCTGCATGATAATTACCGGTGCCAAGATGCACGTAACGGCGTAGTTTTTTGCCTTCGCGTCGGACAATCAACATCATTTTGGCATGTGTTTTGTAACCGACCACGCCGTACATCACTTGCACGCCGGCTTCTTGTAGGCGATCGGCAAGATTCAAATTGGCTTCTTCATCGAAGCGTGCACGCAGTTCCACCACAACGGTAACGTCTTTGCCATTACGCGCAGCATTCACCAGATACTCAATTATTTTTGAATCTTTACCGGTTCGATAAAGTGTTTGTTTAATTGCCAGCACTTGTGGGTCGTTACTCGCGTATTGCAGTAAATCCAGCACATGGCTAAAGCTGTCGTAAGGGTGATGCAACAAGACATCGCCTTCGCTAATGGTGTCGAAGGGGCAATCTTCGTCAAGCAATTGGTGCCGCGATTTAAATGGCGGAAATTTAAGATCGGGACGATTCACTAAATCATAAACTTGCGTCACGCGATTTAAATTGACCGGGCCATTAATGCGATAAACGGCATTTTCCGGCAGTTTGAAATTTTCCAGTAAAATTTTAACGATTGATTTGGGGCAGGTCTCGGCAATTTCCAAGCGTACGGCCGGACGAAAGCCGCGACCAATCAATTCATCTTTCAATGCGCTGGCAAGATTTTCGACTTCTTCTTCATCGACAAATAATTCGGAGTTGCGCGTTACCCGGAATTGATAGGCGCCCTTGACCGTGAGGCCGGTAAATAAATCATCGATGAAAGCAGACAGCACGGCCGATAGCAGCACAAAGTCATATTTACCGCCGGAAACTTCCGGTGGAATTTGAATAATACGCGACAAAGAACGTGGTGCGCGCACGATGGCCATGCCACCATTGCGACCGAAAGCATCTTTGCCTTCCAGCACAACGACCACATTCAAACTTTTATTGAGAATGCGTGGGAATGGATGCGCTGGGTCCAGGCCAATGGGTGACAAGACCGGCAGTACTTCTTCCTTGAAATACTCATGCAACCAGCGACGTTCCTTGGCATTCCACTGGTCGCGCGGCATAACGCGAATTCCGTTTTCGGTCAACGCAGGACGCATGACTTCATTCCAGAATTCATATTGTGCCTTGACTAACTCACCGGCTTTTTCATGGATCAGCTTTAATGCGTCACTCGGGTGAATGCCATCGGGTTGCAGGGGCGTACCAAATTGCAAGGCAGTGCGTACTGTTGCGGCGCGAATTTCGAAAAACTCATCTAAATTGGTACAGGCAATACACAGATAGCGAAGTCGTTCGAGCAAAGGGATTTTTTCGTCCTGTGCCTGTGCCAGCACACGGAAATTAAATTCCAATTGCGATAATTCGCGATTGATAAATAGTTCTGAACTAGGACGGTCTGTGCTCACGGGTCTTGGTCTTTATCTATAGAAGGGAAGGATAGCTGACACTGACATGGATTACTAAGAAGATTTCATCTGACGTGCGCGGGCACGCTCGCCACTGAATACGCAGGAAAATTGACTGCCTTTGCCGACTTCGCTTTCAATTTCAAGACGTGCCTGATGCAAACTAAGCACATGTTTGGCAATGGATAAGCCTAAACCGGTGCCACCGCTTTCACGCGAGCGGCTGGTAGAAACGCGATAAAAACGCTCGGTGATGCGCGGGAGATGTTGGGCCGGAATGCCGTAGCCGCTGTCTTTTACGCTAAGTGTCAGTGATTTATCAGCCGCTTGCTCAAAGCGAATGCTAATCGTGCCGTTGTAGGGCGTGTAGCGCACGGCATTGCTGACCAGATTAGAAAATGCGCTATGCAGTTCTTTATGTGCGCCGTAAATATCGCACTGGGCCCCATCTTCAATAGTGATTTTATGATGTCCCTGGCTCAAAGCCTCGGCTTCGCGGCGAAGCGTGGTGAGCATCACCGACATTGGAATTACTTCTTCACGTAATGCGTCCTGGGCATCCAGCCGCGACAGAGTGAGCAAGTCTTCCACCAATTGCGCCATACGGGCAGATTGCTTACGCATTTCTTCAATCATGGGTGCAAAGCCGGGATTATCTTCTGGTTCCATCATGTCCAGATAACCATGCACGACGGTCAATGGCGTGCGTAGTTCATGCGAAACATTGGCAACGAAGTCACGACGCATGTGTTCCAGTTGCATCAACTTGGTAACGTCGCGCACCACTACCAGAAATTGCTCATTGGAATAAGGCAACAGGCGAAGGCTCAAGCGAATGTTTTCGTCCTGCGGACAGGCAAGATCCATTAACGGCTCTTCCGTATCGCCGGCTAAAAACCATTCATGCACACGCGGGCTATCGAGGTGAATCAATAAATTAGTACCCAAACTGCGCGGATAGCTCAGCCCCAAAAAGCGTTTTGCCGCTTTATTGAACCACTGGATTTGGCTGCTGTTGCGCTGAACAATCAGAGCACCATCATGCAAGGCGGCACCGGCTTGGCGATAGGCGCGCAACAGGCTCAACAAGCGGCGCGACCGCTGCCTGGAAGATACCTCGCGATGGGCTAATTGGTTTTCAAGTTGCTGATAGATATCTTTCGATACCATGCTGTCGAATGTTTCGTTGGCTTTTGCGCGCATGAGTAGATGATTTACCCGCCAGTATTGCCACATGATGACAAGCAAGGCCGCAACGATGAGTGCAGGCAGCACAAAACCGCTTGCCCAGCCAATCAGCGCGGCAATTATCAAAAATAACAGGATGCGCCTTAGCGTTTGATGTTCACGAATCTTGCTGATGAATTTGGCCATGCCGCAGTTTAACGCAAGGCAGAGAAACGATAGCCTGCGCCGCGCACGGTTTGCACCATATCTTCAAGTTTGAACGGCTCCAGCGCTTTGCGCAGGCGACGAATATGGACATCAACCGTGCGTTCTTCAACGTACACACTTCCGCCCCAAACGTAGTCCAGTAGCTGGCTGCGGGTATAAACGCGGTCGGCATGTGTCATGAAAAAATGTAGAAGGCGATATTCCGTCGGGCCAACATGCACACTTTGTTCGTTGGCATAAACCCGGTGCGCGGCGCCGTCAATGCGCACATCGCCAACGGTGACTGAACCATCGTCTTCATCGTCGCGCGAGCGACGCAGCACCGCCTTGATACGCGCTAAAAGTTCTCTCGCTGAAAACGGCTTGATAACGTAATCGTCAACACCTGATTCCAGGCCGCTCACGCGATCATTTTCTTCGCCGCGCGCCGTCAGCATGATGATCGGAACACTGCGGGTAAGTTCATCACGGCGCCAACGTCGTGCTAATTCCAAGCCACTGGTTCCCGGTAACATCCAGTCCAGCAAGATTAAATCCGGCACCTTCTGGGCGATCGCCTCCTGAGCTTCGCGAGCATCGCCGGCATGCACCGGCTCGTAGTTATCCTTGCGCACCGCAAAGGCCACCATGTCACGAATGGCGGGTTCATCATCAACAATCAGAATTCGTTTAAGCACAAAGGTACCGTGACAAAGGTCGGGGGTAGATGTAAGTAGATATCATTTTTGTGACAGGAATGTGACTTGGGCTAATTTGCTCAATCGTAGGGGCGCCTGCTTGCTGCGCCCCAGATCTAGCTATGGCCTGAAAAAGAGGCGCAGCAAGCAGGGGGGCCGAGGGTTTTATATGTCACTTATCTTGCAGGCAAAGCGAGGTTTTATGAGTAAAATCCGTGCCCCAGCTGCGGTAGCCAAGGGTGTCCAGATGGATCTTAGTGGGTGTGTAAAACCCGAGCCCGAGTTTTAATTCATCACCCTCGGTGCGCCAGGCATGGCATAAGAATTCGAGTGATTCAGGGCTTGCATCAATATCGAAATCAATGGCATTCAACTGCATGTGTTTACTTTTCGCGCTGCCGCCAGCGCAAACATTCAATACTGGATCCCGATAGACCGATGCTGCAATCGGATTTGTCAGCACGCCTTCGGCTTTGAATTTTTTGACGACGAGCAAAGTTGGAACGATATTCGGCCACAACTGTTTCGGCGGCATAGTGAAAGGTTCTGCCTTGCATTTTTTCCAGTCGCGTGCCGATTTCAATAATTGCGAGAGCGGCACAATATCGCCGACGGCATTTTCATCCAGAAAATTTTGATAGGCAAGAATTTCATCGCCATGTTTTTTTGACCAAGCAGCATAGCGTTCGGCGTCAGTGGGTTTGCTGAAGAAAACGCATCCGGGTAGAAAAATCATAAACAAAAAAATAGTTGGCAGAACCTGAAAAAAAATAGGCTCACGTTTCACAGACATCAGACAATAAAACCGGCAACTACTTTGCGACCTTCGGTGGCCAATACATTGAACGTGCGGGCGGCGGCGGCGTTGTCCATCACTTCAATACCGACCCCGCGCGTGAGGCAGGCCGCCATGACGGCCGCGGACGGGAATTGCTGGCGGGTGCCAGTTCCCAGAATCACCAATACTGGATTCAGACCAAGCAAGACCAGCATGTCATCTGCGACAAGTTCTTGGCTGGAAGTGGGCCGCCAGTTTTCTACAAGTTCGTGCGGCGTAAGAATAAAACTACAGTTAATCGTTTTATCGTTGACCAAAACACCGTCTGCGCTCACCCCGCGCAACAGATAACGAAAATCTGGGTTTTCCAGTGTTAACTGCATGCTGCAATTAAGCCTTGGGCAGAATCACGAAAGGCTTGTTTTTGCTGCGACGGAATAACACGATGGTATTGCCGATACGTGCGACCAAGCCAGCCTTGCTGCTTTCAGCGATGGCCTCAATCCAGCTGCCACGGGTTTCGCGATCTTCAGCGGCAATTTTTACCTTGATAAGTTCGTGTTGCTCTAAAGCAGCGTCTAATTCCGCTAATAAAGGCGGGGTCACGCCTTTGGCACCTACTAATATAATGGGCCGCAAATCGTGGGCTAAGCCTTTCAAATAGCGTTTTTGGGGGTTGGTTAGGGAATTTGACATAAACATCTGGCGGGTTTTCAAGGGTGTACAGGTTATCATGGCGGCGTAGTTAAGGTTTTCGAATCGTATTTGATTGAGGCGCCCCATGGCCCGCAGTAAAAGCAGCCAGCAATGGCTCAAAGAACATTTTGCCGACCCTTTTGTGAAAAAAGCACAGGCCGAAGGCATGCGTTCGCGCGCCGCCTATAAGCTTGAAGAGCTGATCGAACGCGATAAATTGCTCAAGCCCGGAATGATCGTGGTCGATTTGGGGGCGGCACCAGGTGGTTGGTCACAGGTAGTCCGGCGCGATTTAGGTTCAAAAGGCCGTGTTATTGCGATGGATATTCTGGAAATGCCGGGTATTGCGGGGGTCGATTTCATTCACGGCGATTTCAGAGAGGATGAGGCAGTCTTGCGCTTGGAAGCGGTGGTTGGCGGCGCCAGTGTGGACCTTGTGCTTTCCGATATGGCCCCCAATATGAGTGGTGTGGACTCCGTCGATCAGGCCCGGGCAATGCATTTATCGGAACTGGCGGTGGAATTCGCGGACAAGCACTTGAAGAAAGGCGGTAATTTTCTGATCAAATTATTTATGGGCGAAGGCTTCGACGCTTACATGAAAGATCTGAAAACCCGTTACACCAAAGTGGTTACCCGCAAACCGGCGGCATCGCGTCGTCGCTCTAATGAAGTTTATGCGTTGGCTACTGGCAAACGCTAAGGAAAAAAGAATGAATGATCTGGTAAAAAATTTATTACTCGCATTAGTCATCGGCTTGGTCATGATGACGGTGTATCAAAGCTTCTCGGGCAAGATGGGCATTGGCGCATCGGTCGAAGAAGTCGAGTATTCAAAATTCATTGATGATGTCTATGACAAAAACATCAAAAGTGTCGAGTTCTCCGGCGAAAGCACTGGGGCGGCGACTATGCTTAAATTTACCAGAAATGACGGCAGTGTAAAAACCACAACCGGTCCCTACGACCGTGAGTTGGTCAATGATTTGGTGGATAACCGCGTAGAAATTATTCAACAAAAACCCTCCGGCGGGCCTTCATTCTGGTCAATCGTGATGAATCTGCTGCCGATCCTGTTTTTTGTCGGTATCTTTATTTATTTCATGCGCCAAATGCAGGGCGGCGGCAAGGGCGGCGCCATGAGCTTTGGTCGTTCGCGTGCAAAAATGCAGGGTGAAGATCAAGTCAAAGTGACTTTTGAAGATGTCGCTGGTTGCGATGAAGCCAAGGAAGAAGTGGGCGAGCTCGTAGAATTTTTACGTGACCCAGGACGTTTCCAGAAATTGGGCGGACGTATTCCGCGTGGCATATTGATGGTAGGTAGCCCCGGTACCGGTAAAACTTTGCTGGCACGTGCGATTGCCGGTGAAGCTAAAGTACCGTTCTTCACTATTTCCGGTTCGGACTTCGTTGAAATGTTTGTCGGTGTCGGTGCAAGCCGCGTGCGCGACATGTTTGACCAAGCCAAGAAGCACTCACCGTGCATTATCTTCATCGATGAAATCGATGCTGTCGGTCGTCACCGCGGTGCCGGTTTGGGCGGTGGTCATGACGAGCGCGAACAAACACTGAACGCACTGTTAGTCGAAATGGACGGCTTTGAAGGTGGCGAAGGCGTCATTGTTATCGCCGCGACCAATCGCCCCGACGTGCTTGATCCGGCGCTGTTGCGCCCAGGCCGCTTCGATCGCCAAGTGGTGGTCGGTTTGCCTGATGTCCGTGGCCGCGAACAGATTTTGAAAGTACATATGCGTAAAGTGCCATTGAGCGAAGACGTTGTGCCAATGACCATTGCCCGCGGCACACCAGGTTTTAGTGGTGCCGACCTTGCCAATTTGGTGAATGAAGCAGCTTTGTTTGCAGCGCGTGAGAATGCCAAAGACGTGCGCATGGAACACTTCGACAAAGCCCGCGATAAAATTCTGATGGGCGCCGAACGTCGTTCGATGGTCATGAGCGAAGAAGAAAAACGCAATACCGCTTATCACGAAGCCGGTCACGCTATTGTGGGCCGTTGCGTGCCCGAACATGACCCCGTTTATAAGGTGACGATTATTCCGCGTGGTCGTGCACTTGGTGTCACCATGTATCTGCCGGAAACCGATAAATACAGTTTGAACCGTATCGCCATTCAATCGCAGCTATGCACGCTTTACGGCGGACGTGTTGCTGAAGAATTGATTTTTGGTTCCGACAAAGTCACTACCGGTGCCTCGAACGATATCGAACGTGCCACCAAAATGGCCCGCAGTATGGTGACCAAATGGGGTTTGTCCGAAGAGCTCGGTCCGATTGCCTATGCCGAAGAAGAAGGCGAAGTGTTTTTAGGTCGTTCGGTATCGCAAACGAAAAATGTGTCGGACGATACTGCGAAAAAAATCGATGAAGTCGTGCGTACCATTCTGGATAAAGCCTACGCCCGCACCAAGCAAATTCTGACCGAGAACGTCGATAAGCTGCACGCGATGGCAGAAGCCTTGTTGACGTATGAAACCATTGATGTCAGCCAGATTGACGCCATCATGGAAGGCCGCGTACCCGGTGCTCCGCTCGACTGGGCGAAGTCCGGCAAGACCTCGAAAGACGCTGTTGGACCGGTCGCTGGAAGTTTCGGCGGTGCTGCTCCGCAAACCTGATTTTGCTTGTCGCTCAATCACGAAAAGGCCAGAATACGTTCTGGCCTTTTTTATTCCGGAGTGTAGGAGCGAGCTCTGCTCGCGAAATGCATCTCGAGAGCTTTTATCCGCGAGCAGAGCTCGCTCTTAC